>ERZ808245.54-NODE-54-length-80665-cov-6.711388_pt1 | contig 80665 bp, 68 predicted proteins | sample MGYA00521243_ERZ808245 | MGnify/ENA primary metagenome ERZ808245 (study PRJEB31516, sample SAMN03275576) | gut metagenome | biome: mammalia-associated habitat; material: feces | host: Papio cynocephalus | place: Kenya | collected 2012-07-07 ... | reverse complement strand
TGTTTAATTTACAAGGTACACGCTCCAACCGCGGAACAAGTGATAGATTACCACGTTGCACGCGCGTTGTCAACACCTTTTTTACATTTTTTGGCTTTTCTCAAAAATATTTTGGAGACAAACCGGAAAAAAGATGCTATACTATTTTACACTGTTTTACGTTTCTTATACCACATTGTCATTATGAGGAATTTACTTATGAATGAATGGACTCTTGCCCTTTCCGCCGCAGCATTCGTGCTCGCGCTCGCATCCCTCATCCTGCTCTTGCGGCTGATAAAGCGCCAGCCCGACTATGAGCGCCTTCTGCGCGAGAGCTGGAACGTCAATCTCCCCGCGCTCAAATCCGAGCTCACCGGCGAGCTGCGCGCGTCGCGCAGCGAGCTGACCGGCACCGTGCAGACGACCATGAAGACCTTCGCCGACTCGCTCGCGTTGGCGCAGACACAGACCGCCGAGCGGCAGGATGTCCGCCTGCGCGAGCTGATCGAGAGCCTTGAGAAGAACCAACTTCAGCTCAAGGCCACCATCGCCGAAACGAACCGCATTCTCGCCGAGGCGCAGGAAAAGCAGTTTGCCATGCAGGATAAGCGGATGCAGGGCATCGAGGCGCAGTTCGCCGCCTTCACCGCCGCTGTGCAGAGCCGGCTGGAAGTAATGCAGAAGGACAACAGCGAGCAGCTTGAAAAGATGCGCGCGACCGTGGATGAGAAGCTGCAAAAGACGCTCGACGAGCGCATCAGCCAATCCTTCCAGCTGGTCAACGAACGGCTGCAGGAGGTCTACGCCGGTCTCGGTGAGATGAAAACGCTGGCCAACGGCGTGGGCGACTTGAAAAAGGTCCTCTCCAACGTCAAGACGCGCGGCATCGTCGGCGAGTACCAGCTTGGCGCGCTCATCGACGACATTCTCACGCGCGACCAGTTCGAGGAAAACGTCATCACCAAGAAGGGCTCGACCACCCGCGTGGAGTATGCCATCAAGATGCCCGGCGAGGACGGCGGCTTTGTCTACCTGCCCGTGGACGCCAAGTTCCCCGGCGATGTCTACGCGCAGCTCGTGGACGCCTACGACGCCGGCGATCCCGCCGCCATCGCCGCCGCGCAGGCCATGCTCACGACGCGCATCAAGGGCTGCGCGAAGGACATTCGCGATAAATACATCGACCCGCCGAACACCACCGACTTCGGCATCATGTTCCTGCCCTTCGAGGGGCTGTACGCCGAGGTCGTCCGGCTTGGATTGGTCGAGGTGCTCCAGCGTCAGTACAAGGTCAACATCGCCGGTCCCACGACCTTTGCCGCCCTGCTCAACAGCCTGCAGATGGGCTTCCGCACACTCGCCATTCAAAAGCGCTCGAGCGAGGTATGGAGCGTCCTCGGCGCGGTCAAGACCGAATTTGCCACCTTTGAGGACGTGCTTGCCGCCGCGCAGAAGCGCATCGAGCAAACCGGCGCGGAGCTGGATAAGCTCGTCGGCGTGCGCACGCGCAAGATCAACAGCAAGCTCCGCTCCGTCTCCGTGCTCCCCGCCGAGGAATCCGCGCGGCTGCTGGACGACGGCGCCGACGCCGAATAATTTCCCATCCCACCGACGCATACTATTATATAGGAGATTTTGCCCATGGCCACCTTGACCCCCCTGCCGCTGCCGCAGTCCTTTGAGGACGGCTGCGCCCTTTTCCTGCTCTTCATCGCCTACAGCACGCTCGGCTGGTGCGGCGAAATGATCTACTGCTCCGTGCCCAAGGGGCGCCTGTGCGAAAAGCGCGGCTTCCTCAACGGTTTTCTCTGCCCCATCTACGGCCACGGCGCGCTGCTCGTGCTCTACGCCCTGCGCGGCGGCTTCCGCAACCCGCTGCTGACCTTTCTCTTCGGCGCGCTGCTCACGAGCGTGCTGGAATACTTCACCAGCTGGGTGATGGAAAAGCTCTTCCACATGCGCTGGTGGGACTACTCCCATTATAAGTTTCAGATCAACGGCCGCGTGTGCCTGCTCAACTCCACCTGCTTCGGCCTCGCCTGCGTGCTGCTGTGCCATATTGTTCACCCGTGGCTGTGGGCGCACATCCTCGGCCTCGGCAGCGCAGTGATCGTGCCACTCGCCTCGTTCATCTCCGGCATCTATCTCACCGATACCGTACTTTCCGTCCGCAGCGCCATTCAGCTCAGCGCCCAGATGGGCAAGCTGCGAGAACTTCAGAGCGAAATCCGGGATCACATCGCCGAAAAACGCGAGGAGAGTGCCGAGCGTCGAGCCGAGCGCCGCGAGGAGGCGCGCGAACGTGCCCGTGCCCTGCGCGACGGCGCCGACATTTTCGAGCGCCGCCTGCTCCACTCCCATCCCCAGCTCAAGGCGGCGCGCGAGGAGCTGCTTGCCGGCATCCGCGCCCGTTTGAGCGAGAATGAGACCGAGCTTGAGCAGCTCAAGCGCGTTTACAGCCCCCGCCGCGACAAGAAGTGAGCGCCCGCGCGGTTGACTTCCCGCGACATTCGGTATACACTAAGCCAAAACCAACAGCAAAGGAGCGTGCAGCGCCATGAGTGAATGCACCCACAACTGCTCGACCTGCGGCGAAAGCTGCGGCGAGCGCACCAGTCCCCAGTCCTTTTTGAAAAAGCCCCACGCCGATGCGCACATCGGCAAGGTGTTCGGCATCGTGTCCGGCAAGGGCGGCGTCGGCAAGTCGATGGTCACGAGCCAGCTCGCCGTCAGCCTGCGCCGTAAGGGCTATCGCGTCGGCATTTTGGACGCCGACATCACCGGCCCCTCCATCCCGAAGGCGTTCGGGCTGCATGAGAAGGCCGTCGGCACGGAAAATGCCCTCCTGCCCTGCGTCAGCTCGACCGGCATCGAGGTCATGTCCATCAACCTTCTGCTCGACGATGAGACCGACCCCGTCATCTGGCGCGGCCCGGTCATCGGCGGCGTGGTCACCCAGTTCTGGACCGACGTTCTCTGGGACGTCGACTACCTCCTCGTCGATATGCCGCCGGGTACCGGCGATGTGACGCTGAGCGTCTTTCAGTCCATCCCGCTCTCCGGCATCGTGGTCGTTGCCTCCCCGCAGGAGCTTGTCGGCATGGTGGTGGAGAAGGCCGTGAAGATGGCGGAGAAGATGGCGGTGCCCATTGTGGGGCTTGTGGAGAACATGAGCTATCTCGTCTGTCCCGACTGCGGCAGAAAGATATATCTCTTCGGCGAGGGCAGGAGCGCCGAGGCCGCGAAGAAGCACGATATCCCCCTGCTCGCGCAGATGCCCATTGATCCCCGCCTCGCCGCCCTCACGGACGAGGGCCGCATCGAGGAATTCAAGGGCGACTGGCTCGTTGATGCTGTCACCGCGCTCGAGGCCCGCTGACCGTACCCACAAAAAAGCGGAAAGGATGTTTCACATGAAACATCCTTTCTATTTTTTATAAACCCTCGTGCAGCTTCCAGAGGATCGGCTCGAAGTCCACACCCTCGCGGGCCGGTATGTTCTGCGGCATGGTCTGAATGGCGCACTCGCGCACAAAGGCCTCCGCGAGCCGCACCGCCTCGTGCAGCGTTTTGCCCTTGACGAGCGCACCGGTGAGCACGCTCGCGAACACGTCGCCGGTGCCGTGAAACTCCTTGCCGATAAACGTGTCGAAAAGAAACTCCGTCCCGCCGCTCGCGCGGTCAAAGACGCACGCGCCGATCTCGCCCCTGCGGAGCATCACGCCGGTGAGCACCACGCTGCGCGTTCCGTTCCGGCTCAGGCGCTCAACGACAGAGCGATAGCCTGCCTCGTCGTGCGTCAAGGCGCCGAAGGAATGGTCCTCGCCGAGCAGCACCGCCGCCTCGGTCAGGTTCGGCACAATCACGTCTGCCAGCTCCGCCAGCCGCGTCATGCCCGCGCACATCGCGGGCGTATAGGTCTTGTAGATCCTGCCGTGGTCGCCCATCACGGGATCGCAGATGAAAAGCGTCGTGCGGTCGCGGCGAAAGGTTCGTACAAAGTCCGCCGCAAGGTCCATCTGCGCCTCGCTGCCCATGAAGCCGGTGTAAATCGCATCAAAGTGGATACCAAGCTCCGCCCAGTGCGCGGCGGTCTTGGGCAGCTCATCGGTCATATCCAGAAAGGTGTAGCCCGTAAAGCCGCCGGTGTGCGTGGAGAGATAGGCGGTCGGCAGCGGACAGCACTGCACGCCCATCGCGCTGAGCACCGGGATGGCGACGGTCAGCGAGCAGCGGCCGAAGCCGGACATATCGTGGATAGCGGCAACTCTCGGGGTAGGCATAAAAACGGCTCCTTCCTTTTTGCTGCTCCTATTATACCGCGCCGCGGGCGCATTGCAAGGGAAAATCCGCGGATAGCGCGCCTGCGCCGCGCATAGGCTGGTGCGAGGTGATCTTTTATGGATATTCATGTGGTGCGCGCGGGCGAGACCGTTTCGTCGGTCGCCGCGCGGTACGGTGTGCCGGCGGGCATCCTCGCCGGCGTCAACGGCGTCGCGCCGGACGCTCCGCTCGCCGTCGGGCAGACGCTTGTGGTTCGCCGTCCGCGCGAGCTGCACACGGTCGCGAGCGGCGAGAGTGTCTATTCCATCGCCCTGCGCTACGGTCTGAGCGTGCGGACGCTCTATCAGAATAACCCTGCCCTCGACGGGCGCAGCGCACTCTACCCCGGGCAGACGCTCGTCATTGCCTACGACGACCAGCCGCTGCGCACGCTTGCCGTCAACGCCTACAGCTATCCCTTTATCCGCGGCGCGCTGCGCGACGCCGCGCTGCCCTATCTCACCTACCTCACGCCCTTCACCTACGGCATCCAGGCCGACGGCACGCTGCTGCCGCTCGCGGACGAATGGCTGCTCGCCGCGGCAGGGCAGTACCGCACGGCCGCGCTCATGCACCTCTCCACGCTCACGGAGGAGGGCCGCTTCGACAACGCCCGCTCCACGCTCATCTTGGAGGACATGGACGCGCAGGACGCTCTGGTGCGGAGCATTCTCGAGACCGTTCAGGCCCGGCATTACTTCGGGCTGGACGTGGATTTTGAATATGTACTGCCCGAGCAGCGCGAGGCCTACGCCGCCTTCATTACGCGGCTGTGCGAAGCGCTCAATCCGCTCGGCTGTCCGGTCATCGTCGCGCTCGCGCCGAAAACGAGTGCCGCGCAGCGGGGGCTGCTCTACGAGGCGCACGACTATGCGCTCCTCGGCGCGGCAGCCAACGCGGTGTTTCTGATGACCTATGAATGGGGCTACACCTACGGGCCCCCGATGGCGGTCGCGCCGATGGGGCAGGTCCGCGCCGTGCTGGACTATGCCGTGACGGCCATCGCGCCGGAGAAGATCCTCATGGGCATCCCGCTCTACGGCTACGACTGGCCGCTGCCCTTCGTGCCCGGCGAGACGCGGGCGGAATCCCTCTCGCCGGTGCAGGCGGTCGAGCGCGCCCTGCGTCATGATATTGCCATTCAATACGACGCGGCCGCGCAGGCGCCCTATTACCACTACACCGACCGCGGCGGGCGCGAGCACGCCGTCTGGTTCGAGGACGCGCGCAGCATCGAGGCCAAGCTCCGTCTCGCGGACGAATACGGCCTGCAGGGCGTCGGATACTGGAACCTCACGCGCCCCTTTCCCCAGAACTGGGCCGTGCTCGCCTCGCTCTTCGATATTGAGACGCTTCTCTAAACACGCATCCCGATGGCGTTTGCCACCACGTTTACCACGTCCTGCACCGTCTCATCGAAAAGGTGTGTGTAGACCTCGCTCGTGATGCTCGTCGAGCTGTGGCCGAGCGCCTTGGAGATGGTGAACATCGGCACGCTGCGGCTGTTGGCAACGCTCGCGAAGCTATGGCGCAGACCGTGGAGCGAGATGGACGGCAGGCCGTTCTCCTCAACGAAGGCCGTGACGCGGCGTCCGAGGCCGTTCGGGTCCCACGGCCTTCCCTGCTCCGTGACGGCCACATAGCCCTCGGGGTTGAAGCCTGCGCCCCGCTCGCGCTGCCCGCGCTCCCATTCGTCGTGCAGCCGCGTGAGCAGCTCCTCCAGATCGCTCACCCCATCGTAGCACAGCCGCCGCACGGAGGAATAGGACTTGGGCTTTTTCTCGATGAACGTCCCGCCCACGGAGGTGCGCACCTCGCGGACGGTAACGATCTTCGCATCCAGGTCCACACAGCGCCACTTGAGTCCGCAGATCTCGCTGCGCCGCAGCCCCAGATAGCCCGCCAGCTTGACGGCAGGCTCGATCTCCGTGCCCGCGCAGCGGCAAAACAGCTCACGCAGCTGCGCGGGATCGTAGTAGCGGTGACTTGGCAGCACCTTGGCCGGCGGCGTGACATAGCGCGTCACGTTTTCCCGCAGCAGCCCCTGCCGGACGGCGGCCTCCAGCGCCGTGTGCAGCAGCACATGGTGCTTGCGCACGGTGTTGTGGGAGAGTCCCTTTTCCAGCAGCTCCGCGTAGTACCGCTGCAGCTGTGCCGGCTGCAGCTCCGGCAGCTTCACCTCGCCCAGCGCGGGCACGAGGTGGAGGCGGATGATGTTCTCGTAGCCGTGGACGGTGGTCTTTTCGCGGTTCGGGCAGATAAAATCCCGCAGCCAGACCTCCAGCCAGTCGGCGAGAATGACCTCGCCGCCGTGGCGCGTTCGCTTGAGCGCGCGCAGGCGCAGAAATTCCGTCAGGGTGCTCTCGGCGTCGTCGAGGCAGCGGAAGGTGCGCACGCAGCGGTCGCGCGAGCCGTCGGGCCGCATCCCGTAGTGCATCGTGACGTAGTAAAGGTCCTTTTGGTCGTCGTAGGCAAGATTTCGTTTGATGGCTTTTCGCATATTCGTTCGCCCTCCTTTTGGAATGGAGGCAGTATATCACCGATGGCGGGCAATGAAAAACGGCGGCGCTCTCTGCGCCGCCGTTTTTTGGACGATTCTTCGGTTTTGCTCAGCTTCTCTTCGCCGCCTCGATGACATGGCTCGCGAGAATGGCCGTCGTCACCGCGCCGACGCCGCCGGGCACGGGCGTGATGGCCTCCACGATCGGCTCTATCTCGGCGAAGCGGGTGTCGCCGCAGAGATTGCCGTTCGCGCCGACGTGGATGCCCACGTCCAGCACGATCTGGCCCGCGCGGACGCTCTCGACGCCGACCATACCTGCCTTACCGGCGGCGACGACGAGGATATCCGCCTCGCGGCAGATGGCGGGCAGGTTTTCGCTGCGGCTGTGGCAGATGGTCACGGTCGCGTGCTCGGCAAGCAGCAGCAGGGAGACTGGCTTGCCGATGACGAGGCTGCGGCCGATCACGACCACGCGCTTACCCTTGATGGGCACGTTATAATGCTTGAGCAGCGCCACGCAGGCCGCGGCGGTGCAGGGCGGATAGCCGCCGTCGGTGCCGGCGTAGACCGCGGCGAGCGAGCCGTCGGTGATGCCGTCCATATCCTTTCTCGGGTCGAGGGCGCGGCGGGCGGCCTCATCGTCGAGGTGCTTGGGCAGCGGGCGGAACATCAGAACGCCGTGAACGCGCTCGTCCTCGTTGAGCGAACGGATGTTGTCCATCAGCTCCTGCTGGCCCGCGTCCTCGGGCAGCACGACCTGACGGACCGTGATGCCGACCTTCTCACAGCGCTTGAGCGCGCCGCGTTCATAGGACAGATCGTCCTCGCGCGCACCCACGCGCAGAATGGCAAGGCAGGGCTCCGTGCCGTTTTTCTTCAGCTCCTCCGCCTGCTCGTGCAGCTGTTCGGTCAACGCCCTGGCGGCGTCGGCCCCCTTGAGTAACATCGCCATGATGGTTTCCTCCTCATGCCGGCGCGGTGCGCCGTGATCTCAACGTTAGGATAACAAACAAAATTTTCGCTGTCAATTTCTTTTGCAAACCGTTTGCGCCGGAAGGATTTCCTTTCTTCGCCGCCTTGCTATTTCCTCCGCTTTCTGCTACCATAAGGGGGATGAAATTTTATCTGACCGGAGGGATACCCCATGTCCGTCATCGAAGAAAAGAAAGCCCTGCGCACCTACATCCGCCAGACCGAGCGGACGCTCGATCCCGTCTACAGGGCCGAGAGCTCGGAGGCCATCTGCCGCTGCGTCCTCGCGCTGGAGGAATACAGGGCCGCAGGGACCGTGTTCGCCTTTGCCGGCACCGTCCATGAGATCGACACCTCGCCGCTGCTGAAGGAAACTCTTGCCGCGGGCAAGACGCTCGTCCTGCCCCGCTGCGCCGAGGGCCACGCGCTCGACCTGTGCGTGGTCACGTCGATGGACGAACTCGTGCCGGGGATGTACGGCATTTTAGAGCCGAAGGCAGACTGCGCGCTCGTCACGCCCGCCGACATCGACTTTGCCGTGGTGCCCTGCCTGTCGTTCGACCGCAGGGGCCGCCGGCTCGGACAGGGCGGCGGCTACTATGACCGGCTGCTGCCGCAGCTCACCTGCCCGACCTGCCTCATCTGCCGCGAGCGGCTGATGAGCGAAGCCGTTCCCACCGAGGAGCATGACCGCCGCTGCACGCTCTACGTCACGGAGCGCGGCGTCATGGAGCCGGAGGCGTAAGGCCATGCTGGACTGGCTCATTCGCGGCGCACAGGTGCTCGACGGCACCGGCGCAGACGCTTTTCCCGCCGACGTCGGCATCAAGGGCGGAACGATCGCCGCGGTCGGCCGGCTGTCCGGTACCAACGCCGCGCACGTTCTTGACGCGCAGGGCCGCACGCTGACGCCCGGCTTTCTGGATATCCACCGCCACACCGACGCAGCGCTGTTCCGCTCCGAATACGGAAAGGCGGAGCTGGCGCAGGGTCTGACCACGCTCGTCGGCGGCAACTGCGGGATGTCGCTCGCGCCGCTCGCGGGGGAGCATGCTCCCGCCGTGCGCGCGTATCTTGCGCCCATCACCGGCGCGTTTGGGGACGAGCTGTGCTTTGCGTCCCTTGCGGACTATTTCGCCGCAGCGGAGCGGACGCCGCAAATCGTGAACAACGCCATGCTCGCGGGCATGGGGACGCTCCGCGCCCTCGTCGCGGGCTTTGACGACGCGCCGCTGACGGACGGGCAGTACAAAGAGCTGCACCGCCTTGTGGAGCGCTCGCTCGCGGACGGCGCGGTGGGCGTATCCCTCGGCCTCGGCTACGCGCCCGAGTGCTTCTACACAATCGAGGGGCTGATCCGCGCGCTTGAGCCGCTGCGCGGCGGGAGGCTGCCCGTCACCGTTCACATGCGGCAGGAGGGTGACGGCGTGGTGGACGCGCTGCGCGAGATGCTGACCGTCGCGCGGGAGCTGCGCTGTCCCGTGGAGATCTCGCACCTCAAGGGCATCGGACGGAGGAATTGGGACCGCGCCGTGCCGGAGATGCTGCGGCTTCTTGAAAACGCCCGTGCGGAGGGGCTGGACGTCGCCTGCGACGTGTATCCCTATTCCGCCGGCTCGACCCAGCTCATTCACGTTCTGCCGCCGGAATTTCAAAAGGGCGGACTGGATGCGCTGACCGCCGCGCTGCGCGACCCGAGTTCCCGCGCCGCCATGCGTGAGCGCATGGAGACGGGCAGCGACTTTGAAAACATCACGCATCTCGTTGGATTTGAGAACGTCGTTCCGATCTCGCTGCACACGGAGGAGTATAAGCCGTTTGAGGGCAAGTCTCTCGCGGAGATCGCGGACACGCTCGGCAAGGACCCCTATGACGCGCTCTTCGACCTGCTCGCCGCCGAGCGCTGCGAGGCGGGCATGATCGACTTCATCGCCGCAGAGGAGGACATCGAGGCCATTTTGCGCGCGCCGTTCTCCGTGCCCATTTCCGACGCAACCTATCCCGTCGAGGGGCTGTGCCACCCGCGCGTGTACGGCAGTGCGGCGCGCTTCCTCGCGCACTATGTCCGCGAGCGCAGAATCCTCACACTGCCGCAGGCCGTGCACAAGCTCACGATGCAGTCCGCCGACCGGCTCGGTCTTTCCCGCAAGGGTCGCATCGCCGTCGGCGCGGACGCCGACCTGTGCCTGTTCTCGCCGGAAAATATCCGCGAGAACGGCACCTACACCGCTCCGCGGCAGCTTGCCGCAGGCATGGACGCCGTGTTCGTCGCGGGCGTACCGGAGATCATGGACGGGCAGTTTACCGGCGAGACACAGGGACGCGTCCTGCGGGCACACTAACGAACGCTTCGTTTTTTCGGAGGAAGCTATGACAAAACGTATGTTGACAGCCGTGCTGACTGCAGCGCTCGCGCTCTCTCTTACCGCCTGCGGCGGGGGAGGGCAGCAGGAAACGGGCGAAACGCGCACGGTCTACACGATGGACACGGTGATGAATCTGACCGCCTACGGCGAAAACGCCGCTGCCGCACTCGACGCGGCGGAGGAAACGCTGCGCACGCTCGATGCAAAGCTCGACCGCCACGACAAGGCAAGTGCGGTGAGCGCGCTCAACCGCGACGGCACGGTCGAGGACGCGGAGCTTGCCCAGCTCACGGACATTGCGCGGACCATCGGCGAGCTTTCGGGCGGGGCGTTCGACCCCACCATCGCGCCCGTGATGGACGCGTGGGACTTCACCGGCGACGCACCGCGTGTGCCGTCGGACGAGGAGCTGTCCGCGCTGCTCGCGCACGTCGGCTTGGAAAACCTGTCGGTGGACGGCAATACGGTCGCCCTCTCGGGCGGCGCGCAGCTTGACCTCGGCGGCATCGCCAAGGGTTATGCGGGCGACGCGGTGTGCACCGTCCTCGCAGAGCTCGGCGTAACGAGCGCGGTCATCGACCTCGGCGGCGACGTCGGGCTGCTCGGTGCGAAGCCGGACGGCAGCGACTGGCGCGTCGCGGTCAAGGACCCTGCCGACCCATCGAAATTCCTCGGCGTGCTGACGGCGGCGGACACCTTCGTGGTGACCTCCGGCATTTATGAGCGCGGCTTTGAGGAAAACGGCGTGCGCTACCATCATATCATCGACCCCAAGACCGGAAAGCCCGCCGAGAGCGGGCTGGTGAGCGTGACGGTCGTATGCGGCGACGGCGCGTGGGCGGACGCGCTCTCCACCGCCTGCTTCGTGCTCGGCGAGGCGGGAAGCCTTGCGCTGCGCGATACGCTCGCGGCGGAGAAAAATCTGCGCATCGAGCTGATCTTCGTGACCGACGACGGCCATGTGCGCTATACCGCGGGACTGGCGGAACGCTTTGAGCCGAGCGAGGAGGGGACCTATGTCTACGAAGCCATCATCGCCTGAGCTGCGCCCCAACCGCTATGACGCGCTCGTGGTGCTCGTCGTGCTGGCACTCGCCGCGGCGCTGGCGGTTAGGCCGTTTCTCGCTGCCCATGCGCCGCAGAGCGGCGCGCTGACGGTCGTGGTCTCCGTCGACGGACAGGAGCTGGACCGGCTCCCGCTCGCGCAGTTCGGCACGCATACCTATACAAATAACGGCTATACGCTGACGGTCACGGCGGCAGACGGCGCAGTATCGGTCACGGAGAGCGACTGCCCGGGGCAGGACTGCGTCCACTCCGGCGCGGTCTCCCGCGCGGGACAGAGCATCGTGTGCCTGCCCGCGCGCATCGTGGTGGAGCTGGTCGGCGCCGCCGACGGCTATGACCTCGTGACGGGTTAGGAGGCGCGGCATGAGGTTCTCAACAAAAACAATCACGACCTGTTCCGTGCTCGCCGCGCTGGCGCTTGCGCTCTCCTATCTGGAGTCCTTTTTTCCGCCGCTGTTGCCGCTGCCCGGCGTGAAGCTCGGGCTTGCGAACATCGTGACGGTCTACGCGCTCTATGCCCTCGGCGCATCGAGCGCGCTCGCCATCCTCGTGGTGCGCTGTCTGCTCGGCTCACTCTTCGCGGGCAACGCCTCGGCGCTCCTTTTCTCGCTGCTCGGAGGACTCGCCGCCATGCTGGTGATGATCATGCTGCACGCTCTGCCGCGGCTCTCGGTCTACGGCGTGTCCGTCGGCGGCGCGGCGGCGCACAACTGCGGGCAGGTCGCCGCCGCGATGCTCACGCTCGGCTCAGCCGCGCCGCTCGCTTACCTGCCGTTCCTGCTGCTCGTGTCGGTGTTCACCGGCGCGCTGACCGGCTTTGTCGCCGCGATGCTCTTTCGTACCATGCGCCACGCGCAGGCAAAATGAAAAATTAGTTGCATTTTGTCGCACATTATGCTATGATTATGCAACATCTCAGTCAAGAGGGAGGGAATCTATGCTGCGCAGGCTCAGAAGATATATCCGCACCGTATCCTCCTTTTTTCAAAACGATATCAATGAGATCAACGCGCAGAACTGGGCGGCGCTGCATATCCTGACCTGGGTATATCTGGCCGCGCTCATCGCGCTATACCTGATCGTCGCTCTGCCCGCCGGACTGTTGGTGCAGAGGCGCCTCATCGGCATGGCGATCCTCGCGCAGCTCATCTTTTCCGTCGGCATCGCCATGACGAAGCAGCCGCCAAAGGGACGTTACGGCTCGGCACTGCCGCTGCTTTTGTTCGGCTCCATGATCATGCTGTTGGTCATCTTCCGCAACGCCTTCGTGCTGACGGATGAGCGCGCGCCGCTCTTCCCGCTGGCACTGGTCATGATGTCCCTTTACTACACACTCCCGCCCGAGATCGCCGGTGTGCTTCTGATCGGGTATCCCGCGGTCTTTCTGGTCGTCTCATACAGCAGCAAAACCGCTGACGCCTTCGCGCAGGATGCTCTGCTGACCGTCGCGGCTCTCGGCATCGCGCTGTCCTCCTATGCTTCCTCGCTCGCCGTCCGCATCCGGCTCTGGCAGAAGCGCTGCGAGCTGGAGCAGGCCGGCTCCATCGACGCGCTCACGGGCGTGATGAACCGTAAGGCCTTCATCGCCGCGTTTGAGGCGTACATGACCGAAGCGCCCGAAAGCTTCGCCTTTGCCATTGCCGACGTTGACCATTTCAAGCAGATCAACGACAGCTGCGGCCACATCGTCGGCGACGCGATCCTGTGTGACCTGTGCGAGCACGGAATGCAGTATTTCGAGACCGAAAACGGGCTTGTATCCATCGGACGCTACGGCGGCGACGAATTTCTGATGCTCATTCGCGAGCCCGGCGCTCCCGCTGCTCTGCGGGAACAGCTCGACGACGCGCTGCAGGACCTCTCCTCCAACGCGGAGCGGCGCGGGATGCCGACCTATTCCGTCAGCCTCGGGCTGGGCATCTTCTACGGCAGCAGCTGGACCTTCGACCAAGTCCTGCATCATGCCGACGAGCAGCTTTACCGTGCCAAGGCGAACGGCGGCAACCGCTGCGAATGTGAAGCCGCATTCAAGAAACCGCAGGAGTCGGCAGAGAGAGAGAGAGAGAGAGAGCTTTCTCTTGAAGCTTCGCAGGTCTCCGCATAATGAAGTATAAAAAATCAAACGCCCCGACGAAGGTCGGAGCGTTTGATTTTTATTTGGGGACTGCTTTTTACAGATCGTGCACGCGCAGGGCGCGGATGGCGTTGAGCACCGCAAGGACCATCACGCCGACGTCGGCGAAAATGCCCATCCACATATTGGCGAAGCCGAGGGCGACGAGCAACAGGCACAGCAGCTTCACGCCGAGGGAAAAGACGATGTTCTCATGCACGATGCGGATGCACTTGCGGGAGATCTTGATGGCCTTGGCGATCTTCATCGGATCGTCGTCCATCAGCACCACGTCGGCGGCCTCGATGGCCGCGTCGCTGCCCATCGCGCCCATGGCGATGCCGATGTCCGCGCGGGAGAGCACGGGCGCGTCGTTGATGCCGTCGCCGACGAAGGCGAGCTTCGCGCCCTCCGGCTCGGCCTTGAGCAGTTCCTCGACCCGCGCGACCTTATCGGCGGGCAGCAGCTCCGCGCGGACCTCATCCACCCCGAGGTCACGCGCCACATAGTCCGCGACCTTCTGAATGTCGCCGGTGAGCATGACGGTCTTGGTGACGCCCGCCGCCTTGAGCGCGGCGATGGCATCGCGGGAATGGGGCTTTTCCACATCGGAGATGACGATGTGGCCCGCGTACTCGCCGTTCACCGCGATATGGACGATGGTGCCGACGCTGTGGCACTCGTGCCACGCGACGCCCAGCTCCTCCATGAGCTTGCCGTTTCCGGCGGCGACGGTCACGCCGTCCACCACCGCGGTCACGCCGCGGCCGCTGTGCTCCTGAATGTCCGTGACGCGGGAGCGGTCCAGCGCACCGCCGGCAGCCTTTTGCAGGCTCTTGCTGATGGGGTGCGAGGACGCGCACTCGGCAAGCGCCGCGTATTCGAGCAGCTTTTCCTGCGCCATCGGGCTGTGATGCACGGCGCTGACCTCAAACACGCCCTGCGTGAGCGTGCCGGTCTTGTCGAATACGACGGTCTTGGTCCGGGAGAGGGCCTCGAGGTAGTTGGAGCCCTTGATGAGCACGCCCTCCTTGCCCGCGCCGCCGAGACCGGCGAAGAAGCTGAGCGGGATACTGATGACGAGCGCGCAGGGGCAGGAGATGACGAGGAAGGTCAGCGCACGGTAGACCCAGGTGCCCCAGTCCGCGTCCGCGCCGGAGACGGTCAGCGCCAGCGGCGGCAGGATGGCGAGCGCGAGCGCGCTGTAGCACACGGCGGGAGTGTAGACCTTGGCAAAGCGGGAAATGAAGCTCTCGGAGCGGGACTTGTGGCTGCTGGAATTTTCCATCAGCTCCAGAATTTTGGAAACCGTGGATTCGCCGAACGCCTTCGTTGTGCGGACCTTCAGAACGCCCGTCATGTTGATGCAGCCGCTGATGATCTCGTCGCCCACGCTCACGTCGCGCGGCAGGCTCTCGCCGGTCAGCGCGGCGGTGTTGAGCGTGGAAACGCCGTCCTCGATCACGCCGTCGATGGGCACCTTTTCGCCCGGCTGGACGACAATGACCGTGCCGACCGCGACGTCGTCGGGATCGACCTGCTCGAGCTTACCGTCGCGCTCGATGTTCGCGTAGTCGGGGCGGATGTCCATCAGCGCGGTGATGCTGCGGCGGGACTTGCCGACCGCGTAGCTCTGGAACAGTTCGCCGATCTGATAGAAGAGCATGACGGCGACCGCCTCGGAATAGTCGCCGCTCTTTTCATAGAGCGCCAGCGCGATGGCGCCGACGGTCGCGACCGCCATGAGGAAATTTTCGTCAAACACCTGCCGGTTGCAGATGCCCTTCCACGCCTTGCGCAGAATGTCATAGCCGACGGTCAAGTAGGCCGCGAAATAGAGCACGGCCGAAACGAGCGCCGGCAGGGGAATCAATTTCGCCGCGAGGAACAGCACCGCCGCGGCCAGGATGCGATAGAGCATCTTTTTCTGTTTCTTCGTCATGGGAAAGCCCTCCGTAGAAGTCCGCCCCGAGGTCAGTCCCCGGGGCGGTGTGATTTGCAGGATTTTACAGGTAAATCTCGCAGTCGTCCTCGACCTTTTTGCAGTTTTTGAGGACAGCCTTCATCACGGTCTTGGGGTCTTGACCGTCGGCAAATTCCACCGTCATCTTCTGCGTCATGAAGTTGACCACCACGTCCGCGACGCCCTCGGTCTTCTTCGCGGCGTCCTCCATCAAATTCGCGCAGTTGGCGCAGTCCACTTCGATCGGATAGGTCTTTTTCATCTCAAAATGCCCCTTTCTTTTTCGTCGCTTAAACAATTAAGCACTTGTTTAATTCTTATGGCTGTACTATACTGAAGATACCCGAAAAAGTCAAGGACTTCGCCGCGTTCTCTGCCGAACGGGCGAAAAGTCCTGCCAAATGGGAGATTCGACACACAGGACTACCAGAAAAGGAGCGGAAATATGAAACCGTTTGAGCTTCCCCATCAGCACGAGGACGCCTCGCATCTGCATGAATTGGAGGAGTACCTCCGCAGGACCGAGTATTTTCAAACCGTCGCGCTGGTCTTTCGCCAGCTCTCCGACGCGAACCGCGTGCGGCTCTTCTGGCTTTTGTGCCACTGCGAGGAGTGCGTGGTCAACCTCGCAGCCATGATGGGCATGAGCCCGCCCGCGCTCTCGCATCACCTGCGCCAGCTGCGCGAGAGCGGACTAATCGTCAGCCGCCGCGACGGCAAGGAGGTCTACTACAAGGCCGCGGAGAGCGAGCAGGCGCAGCTGCTGCACCGCATGATCGAGCGCACCGTGGAGATCGCCTGCCCCGAGGAGGGCGAGGACGTCGCCTCCGCCCCGCACCTGCCGCCGCTCGACGCGCACGCGCTCGAGGGAGCGCACGGGTGCAGCGCCGAGCAGCTTGAAACCATCCGCCGCGTCCACGAGGCGCTGACTGCGGACCTCTCCAGCCGCATCACCATCGACGAGCTCTCGCGCCGCTTTCTGATGAACCCCTCCACAATGAAGGAGGTCTTCAAGACCGTTTACGGGCAGTCCATCGCCGCGCACATCCGCGAGCACCGCATGGAGCGCGCGGCGGAGCTGCTGCGCGAAACAGACGCGAGCATGGCGGAGATTGCTGCCGCCATCGGCTACGAGAGCGCGAGCAAATTCTCCGCCGAGTTCCGCAAGGCCTGCGGCGCGCTGCCGACGGAGTACCGCCGCGCCGCACGCGCGGAAAAAAGATAAGGGCTTGCAGTCCGCGGAAAGTGTGCTATCATGGAAGCAGAAACCAACGAAACGGAGAGAAGAGAAATGGGTATTGTCGTTTTGGGCGCGGTCTTTGTAGACATCAAGGGCTACCCCTCGGACGTTTACATTCCCGGCGGGCGCAACGCCGGCCGGGTGGAACAGATGCACGGCGGCGTGAGCCGCAACATCGTGGAGGACATTGCCAACGTCGAGCTGCAGCCGACCTTCATCGGTCTGGTGGACGACACCGGCGCGGGCGCGGATGTGGTGCGCAAGCTCAAGGCGCATAAGGTCAACACGGACTACATCCGCGTGACGAAGGACGGCATGGGCACCTGGCTCGCCATCTTCGACAACGGCGGCGACGTGGTGGCGGCCATCTCCAAGCGTCCCGACCTCCGTCCGATCCTGAGCATTTTAGAGGAGCAGGGCGACGAGATCGTTTCCCGCGCCGACAGCATCGCCTTTGAGATCGACATGGATAAGGAGATCGTGAAGAAGGTCTTTGCCCTTGCCGAGAAATATCACAAGCCGGTGTACGCGGTGGTGTCGAACATGAGCATCGCGGTGGAGCGGCGCGACTTCTTCCGCTCGACGCACTGCTTCGTCTGCAACCAGCAAGAGGCAGGCATCCTCTTCTCCGAGGATTATGACGACAAAACGCCGCAGGAGATGCAGAAGCTCCTCGCCGTGCGCATCCGCAGCGCACAGATCCCGCGTATGGTGGTGACGATGGGCGCGCAGGGCGCGGTGTACGCCACAAACGACGGCGAGGAGGGCTGGTGCCCCGCCAAGAAAGTAGATGTAAAGGACACTACCGGCGCGGGCGACGCCTTCTTCGCGGGCGTGACCATCGGCCTGACCTACGGCAAGACGATGGCGGAGGCCTGCGAGATCGGCACACGGTTGGCCGCATCGGTCATCTGCACCTCGGAAAACGTCTGCCCGCGCTTTCTGCCGAGCGAGTTCGGCATCGACCCGAGCGGGCTTGAGCGCGAGCAGCTTTCGCTGGAGCTGTAAAAGGGAAGAGGAGAAAGCCGCAGCTTTCTCCTCTTTCGCGTCAAAAGGTCTTGCCCAACGCGTCGGCGCAGGCAAGGGCGTCGTCCATCCGCGCTTGTGCGTCCACGCGCTCGTCGTCCAGTCCCTCGGCGCAGAGCAGCTCAAATTTCGGGATGCCGAACATGGCGCACAGCGCCTTGAGCTGGCGCGCGCCCATCTCCATCCATTCCGTCTCCGGCAGGGAGTAATCCCCGCCGCGCGTGGTGACGAGCAGCAGCCTCTCCGCGCGGCAGCGGCCGACAAGCCCGCTTTCCTCGTAGCCGAAGGTGATGTCGCGCATGGAAACGCGCTCAAGGTAAATTTTCAGAATGGCAGGGAAGGATAGCTCCCAGAACGGCGCGGCGAGCACGATACGGTCCGCGCGGGCAAACTGCCATGCGTCGGCGAACAGCGGATCGTCGAGCTTCCCCGCTGCGGCGAGCGCGTCACGGCGGGCCAGCACCTCGGGGTACTGCGGCTCGAGACGGTCGCGCATGAGGTCGCGGCGAAGGATCGCAACGTCCGGGTGCGCGGCGGCGTAGGACGATAAAAAGCGTTCGGCGAGCGCGCGGGAGCGGGACTCCGCGCCCCGCACGCAGGCGTCCACAAATAAAAGCTGCGGCATGGTCGGCCTCCTTTGGTCGGGAAAATTCTTGCTCCTATTATATCCGTTTTGCCGCGGCGCGGCAAGCCGCGTCGAAAATTTTTCGCGCGGACGTTGCCAAGCGGCGAAAAAAAGAGTATCATGCTCGCAAAGCAAATACTTACGAGGTGCCGTATGTTTCTTCTTTACATGAATCCCATTCTGATCGCCGCGGCGGTCGTACCGGCGGTCTTTCTGCTCATCAAGGTCTATCAGGCCGACCGTCTGGAGCCGGAGCCGTCGGGGCTGCTGCTCTCGCTGATCCTGCGCGGCGTGTTCGCCACGGTCATCGCGATGGTGCTCGAGGAGCTCGGCTCGGCCCTGCTCGGGAGCGTCTATGCGGAAAACTCCCTGCCCTACAACGTCATCATGTACTTTGTCATCGTCGCCTTTTCCGAGGAGGGCGCAAAGTATATCCTGCTCCGCCGCCGGACATGGCGCTCCGACGCCTTCAACTGCCAGTTCGACGGCGTGGTGTACGCCGTGTTCGTCTCGCTCGGCTTCGCCCTGTGGGAGAATCTCGGCTACGTCGCCATGTACGGCCTAAGCACCGCGCTCGTGCGCGCCGTGACCGCAGTCCCCGGCCACGCCTGCTTCGGCGTGTTCATGGGCGTCTACTACGGCCGCGCCAAGCGCTATGACAACGACGGCGACCTCGTGAAGGCCAAGCGCTGCCGCACGATGGCGGTCCTGATGCCCGCGCTGCTGCACGGCGCCTACGATTTCATCGCCACGATGGAGGACCCCAACTGCGAATGGGTGTTCCTTGTCTTTGTGCTCGCGCTGTTCGCCGTGTCGATGAAGCTCGTGCGCGTCAGCTCGCGCAGCGACCGCTACATTGACGGCGGCGAGGGCCCGTTGTTCTACTGAAAACGGCATAAGGAAAGAGACGAGAGCGCATGCTTTCGTCTCTTTTTTTCATCGGGTCCGCCGCTTATTCGGCGGCGTATTCCAGGCCGTTCATGCGGCAGAGCGTGTTGATGACCGCGAAGATGATGACCGCGCCGAGGTTGGCGGTGGTGTTGTCCTGGTCGAAGCGCGGGGAGATCTCGCAGATGTCGAAGCCGCGGACCTTGCGCGTGCGCAGAACATGCTTGAGCAGCGGCAGCACGACCTCGGGATCGAGTCCGAGCGACTGCGGCGCGCTGACGCCGGGCGCGAACGCCGAGGAGAACACATCCGTGCAGACGGTGATGTAGGCGTCGCGGCAGCGGTAGAGAAAGGTGTCCATGCGCTCCAAAATGGACTCCATGTTGCTGCCCTGGATCTCCTTGGCGAGCACATAGTCCACGCCCAGCTCCCGCGCCTTTTTGAACAGGCTCACGGTGTTGCTGTGCTGCTGGATGCCGATGGGGAAGTAGTGGTACGGCGTGCCCTCGGCTCTGCACACGTCCGCCATCTGGCGGAACATCGTGCCGGAGGAATTGCCCATGTCGTAGGGGCGCAGGTCGAAGTGCGCATCGAAGTTCACGATGCCGAGCTCCGGCGTGCAGCCCTTATTCTTGAGATAATTGTGCTGCCCTTGAAAGTGGCCGAAGGTTGTCTCGTGGCCGCCGCCGAGCACGATGGGGAAGAGCCCGCGGCGCAATATCTCCTCGACCGCGAGGCCCAGCTCACGCTGGCCCTCCTCGAGGGAGATCTCGTCGCAGACGATATCGCCCGCGTCGAAGAGCTTGACCTCCTGCGAAAAGGTGCAGGGCAGGTTCGACATCTGACCGCGCACGAAGTCCGGCGCGAGCGCCGTGCCGGTACGGCCTTTGTTGCGCGCCACGCCCTTGTCGCTGCAAAAGCCGACAAAGGCAAAGCCGAGCGCCCCGCCGAACGGCGCGCCGCCGTCGTTGAGATCGAGCGGCTGCACCCACTGGTGCCAGCGGAAGGCGTCGTAATCGCTGTCGCTGTCCACGCGGCCCTTCCAGCAGGGCATGGCGCCGACATAATGATCCAAAAGCATGAAAAAGCCTCCAATCCGTAAATTTACTCGTCCAGCTTGAGGACGGCGAGGAACGCCTCCGTCGGCACCTGCACCGTGCCGAGATTGCGCATCTTCTTTTTGCCCGAAAGGGCCGCGCCCTTTCGGCGGCTCCGCCGCCGTCATTCAACTCACGCCGCTGCCGCGGCGGCTCGCTCTCGCTCGCAGGAGGGCAAAAATCACTCGTCCAGCTTGAGGACGGCGAGGAACGCCTCCGTCGGCACCTGCACCGTGCCGAGATTGCGCATCTTCTTTTTGCCCTCCTTCTGCTTCTCGAGCAGCTTCTTTTTGCGTGTGATGTCGCCGCCGTAGCACTTGGCGAGCACGTCCTTGCGCATGGCCTTGACCGTCTCGCGCGCGATGACGCGGCCGCCGATGGCGGCCTGCACCGGAACCTCGAAGAGCTGGCGGGGAATGTTATCCTTGAGCTTTTCGCACAGGCGGCGGGCGCGGGGGTAGGCCTTATCCTTGTGCGCGATGAAGCTCAGCGCGTCCACCTGATCGCCGTTGAGCAGCATATCGACCTTCACCAGCTCGCTGCGGCGGTAGCCGGAAAGCTCGTAGTCAAGCGAGGCGTAGCCCTTGGTGTTGGCCTTGAGCGCGTCGAAGAAATCGTAGATGATCTCGTTGAGCGGCATTTCATAGTGCAGCTCAACGAGGTAGGTATCAAGGTACTGCATATCCTTGAACTCGCCGCGGCGCTCCTGACACATCGGCATGATGTTGCCGACGTAGTCGGGCGGCGTAACGATGGTGACCTTGACGTAGGGCTCCTCCGCGTGCTCGATGACGCTCGGGTCGGGATAGTTGTGCGGATTGTCCACGCGCACCATCGTGCCGTCGGTCTTGTAGACCTCGTAAATGACGCTCGGCAGCGTGGTGACGAGGTCGAGGTCGAATTCGCGCTCCAGCCGCTCCTGAATGACCTCCATGTGCAGCATCCCGAGGAAGCCGCAGCGGAAGCCAAAGCCGAGGGCGGCGGAGCTTTCCGGCTCGAAAGTCAGGCTGGCGTCGTTGAGCTGGAGCTTTTCCAGCGCGTCGCGCAGGTCGGGGTACTTGCTGCCGTCCTCGGTGTAGATGCCGCAGTAAACCATCGAGCGCACCTTGCGGTAGCCGGGCAGCGGCTCGCTTGCGGGGTTCTCCGCGCCGGTCACGGTGTCGCCGATCTGCGTTTCGTGGACGTCCTTGATGCTGGCGGTGAAGTAGCCGACCTGACCGGCCTCAAGCTGCTTTGCCGGCTCAAGCCCCAGCGGGCGCATCAGGCCGCACTCGAGCACCTTGAAGGTCGCGCCGGTCGCCATCATTTTGATCTCCATGCCGGGCCTGATGACGCCGTCCTTGAGGCGCATATAGACGATCACGCCGCGGTAGGCGTCATAATAGCTGTCGAAGATCAGCGCCTTGAGCGGGGCGTTCGGGTCGCCCTTGGGCGCGGGAAGATTGTGGACGATGTCCTCAAGCACCGCATCGATGTTGATGCCGAGCTTGGCGGAAATTTCCGGCGCGTCCTCGGCGGGGATGGCGAGAATGTTCTCGATCTCCTCCTTCACGCGCTTGGGGTCGGCGGCGGGCAGGTCGATCTTGTTGATGACGGGGCGAATCTCCAGATCGTGCTCCATCGCAAGATAAGTATTCGCGAGTGTCTGCGCCTCGATGCCCTGCGAGGCGTCCACGATGAGCAGCGCGCCCTCGCAGGCGGCGAGAGAGCGCGAGACCTCGTAGTTGAAGTCCACATGACCCGGGGTGTCGATGAGGTTGAGCGTGTAGACCTGCCCGTCCTGCGCGGTGTAGTCAAAGGTGACGGCGCGGGCCTTGATGGTGATGCCGCGCTCGCGTTCAAGGTCCATATTGTCGAGGATCTGATCCTCCATCTCGCGCGCAGAGACGGCGTTGCACTTCTCCAGCAGGCGATCCGCCAGCGTGGACTTGCCGTGGTCGATGTGCGCGATGATGCTGAAGTTACGGATGTTCTTTTCGTTCATAGCGGTTGCTCCTGCATGGTGTTAATGGGAAGATGGCATCTGAGCGATCCATTTATTAGCCTGCTCGTCGGCGGCGTGCAGCACCTGCGTCATGCTCTGCGCAAGGCCGGGGTAGCTGCCGGTCAGCGTCTCGGCATCCATCGCGGGGAACGCGCCGTCCTCGGCAGCGTGCCGCTCGAGCGCAAGGCGGTAGAGCGCACGGCTTTGCAGCATCGCGGCGTCGCTCGCACCGGCGGAGAAGGCGGCCGCGTCGAGCGCGAAGAAGGCGTCCTTCCCGCCCGAGGCGCGGTGCAGCGCGCGGTAGAGCGGATAGATGGCCGCGCCGAGATACTGTCCCGCCGCGGTGACGGCCTCGCGGCAATTCGTCTTGCCGAGCAGCTCGAAGAGCAGATTGACGGTGTTCACCAGCAGCTTCTTCTGCAGCGTGGCGGCGATGCTGCCGCGCAGGGTGCCCTTCTCGTCGCTCGAGTCGTACAACTCGTCGGAGTCGATCATGCCGCCGTCGCGGTCGAGCGTGCGGCCGAGCAGATAGTCCGCGGAGACGTGATAATAGTCGCACGCCTTCTTTACAAAGGCAAGGCCCGGCTCGCGGACGCCGTTTTCATAGTGGCTCAAAAGCGCCTGCGAGATGCCGAGGTCGGCAGCCGCCTTGCGCTGGGAGATCTCTTTCTCCTGCCGCAGCAGGGCCAAGGTGCGCGAAAAATCAGCGTTCATGCGCGTTTTTCTTCCTCATTTCTACAGATTGCAATTACAGCTCGTAGAGTATAGCAGGTTTTATACAGCTTGTAAATGTTTTTTTAGAACTCCGGCGTGCAGCTGCTGCGATCCTGCCACGGCGGCTCCTCCGGCGCGGTGGCGCGCAGGTAGAACCCGCAGACGGAGAGGGAGGAATAGGGCGTGAAATAAATGTTCGCCAGTCCGGTGAGCACCGTGAGGATCAGCGAGCCGAGCATGATGCCGAGAAAGCTGTCCGGCAGGAGCGTGAGGATCACGCCTTCGTAGATGCCGACGATCACAAAAACGATGAGATACCAGCCGATGAAGCTCAAATGCAGGCCGAAAAGCTGGCCCTTGTAGCCGATCGTCTGCTGCTTGCTGCGGGCAAGAGCCTCCATCACGCCAAGGGAGGGGTCCTGACAGAGGTTCCACAGGGCGAAGGAGTAGCGAAAAGCGGCGATGATGCCGGGGATCACGAAAAGCATCGACCACAGGGCAATGAAGATGCCCTTGACGATGTACAGGGCGATAACCTTGCCGGCAAAGGTGAAGCCGTCGAACAGGCTTTCGTAGGGCATCTCCTCGCGGCGGTGGACGCCGAGACAGTAGCAGTCATAGCCCGCGGCGAGCACCTGCGAGAGCAGATTGATGAGGATGCCGACGAAGGAAATGGACACAAAGGCCACGCCGACGATGCGGCCGGTCAGGCTCGTGAGTGCCGTGTCGAGCAGGCTCAAGGCAAGCGAGACGGCAAGAAACAGCAGTGTGAATTTGATGGGCGAGACCCTCGCCGTGCGGATCAGTTCTCTGGCCTCACGCCTGATCGCGGCGCGGTCGAGCTGACGGATGGGCATAATACGGTCCTCCTTATCCTTTGTGGAAAAAGTATAACACCCGCTCTCCGGCGCGTCAAGCGGGCATAGCCGGCGGCGCGGGGACATAGCATGGTTCGGCGGAAACGGCAAAATCGGAAGCCGCTTCGCATACAGGAAGCGTAAAAATTCAACAAAATTCGATAAATTGCCAGAAAATATGCGTTTTGGCGAAAAGTTATGACTGGACAACGCTTTGCAGTTGATGTATAATCTCAACGATTATGGAGTAGTGTGCGCATTGCTCCAAGCAGTAAAAGATGAGGTGAAGACAATGGCACAAGCTTTCTTTGGCGGCGTTCATCCCAACGACATGAAGGCCGCAACGAATGAGAAGGCCATCGAGCAGCTCTCTCCCCCGCCCGCTCAGGTGGTCATTCCCATGTCGATGCACTTCGGTGCACCGTGTACCCCCATCGTGTCTGTCGGTGACTATGTGAAGGTCGGTCAGAAGATCGGCGAGTTCAAGGGTCTCGGCGCTCCCATCCATGCCAGCGTTTCCGGCAAGGTGGTCGCGATCGAGCCGCGCCCGTATTCCATGGGCGGCAACATGACCTCCGTCGTGATCGAGAACGATTATCAGAACACCGTCAGCGAAGAGGTCAAGGCTCCTGCCGACCCGAACGCCCTAACCACGGAGGAGATGATCGAGATCGTCAAGAACGCCGGTATCGTCGGTATGGGCGGCGCGACGTTCCCCACCCACGTCAAGATCTCCGGCGGCATCGGTCAGGTCACGACCGTGATCATCAACGGCGCGGAGTGCGAGCCCTACATCACCGGCGACCATCGCGCGATGCTCGAGCGCACCGAGGAGATCATCGGCGGCGCGAGCTATCTCGTCAAGATGTTCGGCGTGGATAAGGCCATCATCGGCGTGGAGGACAACAAGAAGAACGGCATCGACGCGCTCAACAGGGTCATTGCGGAGACCAAGGCGCCCGTCATCGTCGTGCCTCTGCACTGCCGTTACCCGCAGGGCGGTGAAAAGCAGCTCTGCCAGGCCATCACCGGCAAGCAGGTGCCTCCCGGCGGCCTGCCCAGCGCCATCGGCTGCGCCGTGTTCAACATCAACACGACCATCGCCATCTTCCGCGCCATCACGACCGGTATGCCCGTTGTGAGCAAGGTCGTCACCGTGTCCGGCTCCGGCGTCATCGAGCCGAAGAACGTCGAGTGCCCCATCGGCACCCCCGTTTCCTGCCTGTTTGATTACTGCGGCGGTCTGAAGGAAGAGACCTTCAAGATCATCGCGGGCGGCCCGATGATGGGTATGGCGCAGTACACCTGCGATATCCCCGTCGCCAAGGGCACCGGCGCGATGCTCGCCTTCGCCGCCGACGAGGACAAGACCGTTGAGAACCCCACCTGCATCCGCTGCGGCCGCTGCGTGGAGGCCTGCCCCGTGCATCTCGAGCCCCTCTATATGTATATGTATGAGCAGAAGGGCATGATCGAGGAGCTGGAGGCTGCCAACATCATGGACTGCATGGAATGCGGCGCCTGCGCCTACATCTGCCCGGGCCGTCTGCACCTGACGCAGACCTTCAAGACCGGCAAGCAGAAGGTCAAGGACGCTGCCGCCAAGAGAAAAGCCGCCGCTGAGGCCGCCAAGGCTGCCGAGGCTGCGAAGAAGGAGGCATAAGAGAAATGACTGATTACAAGAATCTGAAGCTCAGAGCTTCCTCCAACCCCCACATCCGCAGCGGCGAGGATACGCGCGGGCTGATGCTCGACGTCATCATCGCCCTGATGCCCGCCCTGCTCTTCGGCGTGTGGCACTTCGGCGTCCGCGTGGCGATCTCCGCGGTCGTTTCCGTCGCCTCCGCCATCTTCTTTGAGTGGCTCTACCGCAAGCTGCTGCACAAGCCCCAGATGATCGGCGACCTGTCCGCCGCCGTCACGGGCCTGCTGCTGAGCATGGTCTGCCCGCCGGAGCTTCCCGTGTGGATGCTCGTGGTCGGCAATTTCTTCGCCATCTTCGTCGTCAAGCAGCTCTACGGCGGCCTGGGCAAGAACTTCCTCAACCCCGCGCTCGCCGCGCGTGCCGCGCTCGTCGCGTGCTACGCCTCCGCCATGACCAGCTGGAGCAAGGTCGACGCCGCCACCGGCGCGACCCCGATGGCTCTGCTCAAGGCCGGCGACATGGAGGCTCTGACTGCCGCCTATCCCATCAAGGATATGGCCATCGGCTTCATCAGCGGCTCCGCCGGTGAGGTCTCCGCGCTGATGCTGCTCATCGGCGGCGTTTACCTCATCGTCCGCAAGGTCATCTCCTGGCAGACTCCGGTCGCCTACATCGCCACCGTCGCGGTCGTCACCTTCCTGTTCCCGCGCGGCAACGACCCCATGACCTTCATGCTCTACAACGTGCTCGGCGGCGGTCTGTTCCTCGGCGCCTTCTTCATGGCGACCGACTATGTGACCTCCCCCGTCACCAAGAAGGGCCAGCTCATTTTCGGTCTCGGCTGCGGCCTGATCACGGTGTTCATCCGCTACTTCGGCTCCTATCCCGAGGGCGTGTGCTACTCCATCCTGATCATGAACTGCTGCACCTGGATCATCGACAAATACACCAAGCCCACCCGCTTCGGCGTTGACAAGAAAGCCAAGAAGGAGGCGGCAAAATAATGAAGATCGAAGGTAAATTCATTCTCAAGGTCGCCGGCACGCTGACCGCCATTTCTCTGGTCGTCGCGGCGCTGCTCGGCGCGACCAACGCGCTCACCGAGGACAAGATCGCAGCCATCAACAAGGCGAACACCGAGGCCGCTCTCGCGGCGGTCGTCAGCTCGCCCGACTGCGAGTTCCCGCCCGTCGAGGAGATCCCGCAGCCCGTTATCGACGCCGCCAAGGCGCAGAGCGGCAAGCTCACCGAGGCGTACCGCGTCGTTATCAACGGCGAGGACGCCGGCTATGCGTTCAAGATCGTTGCCGGCGGCTCGCAGGGCGACATCGAAATGATCGTCGGCGTGGACTCCGACCTGGCCATCACGGGCATCTCCGTGGTCGACGCCTCCGAAACGAGCGGCATCGGCACCAAGGTCATCGCCAACGAGGCGACCACCGCCGGCACCGGCGCGCTCGATCAGTTCGTCGGCAAGTCCGGCGCAGGCTCGCTCGTCGTCAAGACCAACATCGACGCCGTTTCCGGCGCGACCGTGACCACCAAGGGCATCACCAAGGGCGCGAACGCCGCTCTGGCCGCCGCGGAAGCCATTGAAGCGATGGCTTAAGAAAGGGGGACGAGATCAATGAATTTTAAGAAACAGCTCAAAGACGGTCTTATCTATCAAAACCCCGTTCTGGTGCAGGTCCTCGGTATGTGCTCCACCATGGCCATCACCACCAGCATCTCCAACGGCGTCGGCATGGGCATTTCCGTCCTCATCATCCTGACGCTCTCCAACATCTTTATTTCGCTCCTGCGCAAGATCATCCCCAACGAAGTGCGTATCGCGTGCTACATCGTCGTCATCGCAGGCTTCGTCACCATCGTTGACCTGTGCCTGCAGGCGTTCTTCCCCGACATCGCCAAGAGTCTCGGCGTGTTCATTCCGCTGATCGTCGTCAACTGCATCGTGCTCGGCCGTGCCGAGGCCTTTGCCAGCAAGAACTCCGTCGCCGCCTCCGCGGTGGACGGCATCTGCCAGGGCATCGGCTACACCGTCGTTCTGGTCATCATGTGCACGGTGCGCGAGCTGCTCGGCGCCGGCACCCTAATGGGCATTCAGATCATGCCCGCGTCCTACACGCCGGCCCTGATGCTCGTGCTGCCCGTCGGCGGCTTCCTGTGCCTCGGCACGCTCATCGCCGTGATGCAGTGGGCGCTCGCCAGAAGCGAGAAGAAGGCCGCGGAAAAGAACGAAAAGGAGGGCAACTAAATGAGTATCACGTCCTTGCTTGCCATTTCCCTCGGCGCGATCCTGACCAATAACTTCATCTTCGCGCAGTTCCTCGGTATCTGCCCGTTTCTCGGCGTCTCCAAGAAGAGCGACACCGCTATCGGCATGGGGCTCGCGGTCACCTTCGTCATGGGCATCGCCTCCGCCGTCTGCTTCGGCGTGAACAAGCTGCTCATTGCGCTGGACCTTGGCTATATGCAGACCGTGGCGTTCATCCTCGTCATCGCCGGCCTCGTGCAGTTCATCGAGATGTTCCTCAAGAAGGCCATGCCGTCTCTGTACACGGCTCTGGGCGTGTACCTGCCGCTCATCACCACCAACTGCGCCGTGCTCGGCGTGGTGCTGCTGAACGTGCAGAACGACTACACCTTCATCGCGTCTGTGGTCTACGGCATCACCGGCGGCCTCGGCTTTCTGCTGGCGATCTACCTGTTCTCCACCATCCGTGAGCGCGTGCAGTTCGCCGACTATCCCAAGTGCTTTGAAGGCTTCCCCATCGCGCTGATCACCGCAGGTCTGATCGCCCTGGCATTCATGGGCTTCTCCGGCCTGCAGGTCTGGCCCGTGTAAGGAGGGTAATGGAATATGGAAAATATCATTTTTGCTGTCCTCGTTCTGGGCGCGATCGCGATCGTGTTCGGCCTGATCCTCTCGGTCGCCGCAAAGGTCTTTGAGGTCAAGGTCGACGAGCGTCTGCCCAAGATTCAGGAGTGCCTGGCCGGCGCAAACTGCGGCGGCTGCGGCTACCCCGGCTGCGCCGGCTGCGCGGAAGCGATCCTCGCCGGCAAGGCTCCCGTCACCGCCTGCGCGCCCGCCGGCGCGGAGGGCGCTGCCAAGATCGCCGCGATCATGGGCATGGAAGCGCCCTCCGGTGAGAAGATGGTCGCTCATGTCATCTGCAACGGCGGCGATGCCGCTGTGAAAAACTTCGAGTACGTCGGCATTGCCGACTGCGTGGGTGCCCTCAAGGTCGCCGGCGGCCCGACCGCCTGCTCCTTCGGCTGCCTGGGCTTCGGCTCCTGCGTCGCCGCCTGCCAGTTCGACGCCCTGCACATCAACGACAAGGGCGTCGCCGAGGTCGACAAGGAAAAGTGCACCAACTGCGGCGCCTGCCGTGAGGCCTGCCCGCGCAAGCTGATCGTCGAGGTCCCCTACAAGCAGAAGGTGTTCGTCAACTGCGCGAACAAGAACAAGGGTCCTGCCGTCACCAAGGTCTGCGCCAACTCCTGCATCGCCTGCGGTATGTGCGAGCGCACCTGCAAGTTCGACGCCATCCATGTTGTCAACAACGTGGCTGTCATCGACTACACCAAGTGCCGCAACTGCACCATGTGCGCCAAGGCCTGCCCGAAGAACGCCATCGAACCCATTCCTACTCCCGAGGAGAAGGAGAAGTTCAAGGCCGCGCAGAAGGCCATGGCCGAGAAGAAGGCCGCTGCCGCCAAGGCTGCTGCCGAGGCTGCCGCCGCTGCGAAGGCCGCAGAGGCTCCGAAGGCCGAATAAGGCATCCCGTTGCAAAAAGGAAGAGGAAAACCGTTTCCGGTTTTCCTCTTCTTCTTTTATCCAATCTTAGTTCACAAACTGTTTACACGCCGCCCTATTGACATTGGCATACACTGGTGGTACACTGCGTTTAGCACTCGAGGATAAGGAGTGCTAAATCTATGAGAGAAGGTCGGAGGCATGGAGCTGAGCGCACGCAAAAAGCAGATACTCAAGCGTGTGATCGAGGATTACATTGCCTCCGCCGAGCCGGTCGGCTCGAAGGCCATCGCGCAGGAGATGGGCGGGAGTGTTTCCTCCGCCACCGTGCGCAATGAGCTTGCCGAGCTTTCCGATCTGGGCTACCTCGAGCAGCCGCACACCTCCGCCGGCCGCGTGCCGTCCCCCAAGGGCTACCGGCTATACGTCAATGAGCTGATGGAGCGGCGCGAGGTCTCCGAGGCGGAAGCGGAAGAGATCAACGAAACGCTGCAGGATAAAATGTCCGCCGCGGGCAGCATGATCTCGCAGGCCGGGCAGATGGTATCCTCCATCGTCGATTATCCCGCCTACGCGGTCGCCGAGGGCAAAAGCGGCGTGACCGTCAAGCGCTTCGAGCTGTTGGGCGTGGACGATACAAGCTTCATCACCGTCGTGATGACGGACGACAGCCGCGTGAAGTCCCAGCTGCAGCGCTCGCCGCTCGCGTTTGACCGCGCGCGGCTCACCGATCTGAGCGCCCTGCTCAACACGCACTTCACCAAGCAGTCCCGCGAGGAGATGAGTGCGAAGCTCATGGGGCTTTCCGATCAGATCGCGCCGGAGCTGTTTCTGGTGCTCTCCACGACGGTCGGCTATGCCGCCGAAATTCTGGAGGAAGCCGCCAAAAAGGACGTGTTCACCACCGGCGCGAGTCAGATCTTGAAGATGCCCGAGTACCGCGACCTCGACAAGGCGCACGATTTGATGACGTTCTTTGTGGACAACAAGGAAAATCTTCCGGTCCCCGAGGACGACACCCCGCTGAAGATCCTTATCGGACCGGAGAACGTCAACGAGGCGCTGCGCGACACGAGCGTCGTCGTCGCCAGCTATGACATCGGCGGCGGGATGCGCGGGCTGGTCGGCGTGGTCGGCCCCACAAGAATGGATTACGCCACCGTGACCGCACGGTTGAGCTACTTTGCAGACAGTCTGACGCGGATGTTCGGAAAAAGCGAGCTTCCGCCCAAGGAAGAGAAGGAGTAAGAAATGCCGAAGAAGGATAAGCAGAACGCACAGCCCGAGACCCCCGAAAAGGAGCCGCAGGCCGCAGCTGCCGAGGAAAAGGAGCTCCCCCCCGAGGATAAGAAGGCGGAGGCGAAGGCCGAGACCTTCACCGTCACGCGCGAGCAGATGGAGAAGATGGAGGGCCTTGCCAAGCAGCTTGCCGAGGAGCACGACCAGTATCTGCGGCTCGCCGCCGAATACGATAACTACCGCAAACGCACCGCCAAGGAAAAGGAAGGCATCTACGCCAACGCGAAAATCGACACCATCAAGGGTATGCTTCCGGTGTACGACAATCTCGAGCGCGGCCTCGCCCAGTTCGGCGCGGAGGACGACGATCCCCACAAGAAGGGGCTTGAGATGATCTTCAACCAATACAAAGAAGCGCTCACCAAGCTCGGCGTCACGCCGATCGACTGCGTGGGCAAGGAATTTGATCCCGAGCGGCACAATGCCGTGATGCACATCGAGGACGAGAGCTGCGGCGAAAATACCGTGGTCGAGGTCCTGCAGCAAGGCTTCATGCTCGGCGACAAGGTTCTGCGTTTCGCGATTGTCAAGGTCGCCAATTAAAATCGCAAACAAATAAAATTAAGATAGATTCAGGAGGACAAAATTATGTCTAAAGTCATCGGTATTGATTTAGGTACTACCAATAGCTGCGTTGCCGTTATGGAAGGCGGCGAAGCCGTCGTGATCCCCAACGCGGAGGGCAACCGCACCACGCCGTCCGTCGTCGCGTTCTCCAAGACCGGCGAGCGTATGGTCGGCCAGGTCGCCAAGCGTCAAGCCATCACCAACCCCGACCGCACCATCTCCTCCATCAAGCGTGAGATGGGCACGGATCACAAGGTCACCATCGACGGCAAGGCCTACACCCCGCAGGAGATCAGCGCGATGATCCTGCAGAAGCTCAAGAGCGACGCGGAGGCCTATCTGGGCCAGACCGTCACCGAGGCGGTCATCACCGTTCCCGCGTACTTCACCGACTCTCAGCGTCAGGCCACCAAGGACGCCGGCAAGATCGCCGGTCTTGAGGTCAAGCGTATCATCAACGAGCCGACCGCTGCCGCCCTCGCCTACGGCGTGGATAAGGAGCAGAGCCAGAAGGTCATGGTCTACGACCTCGGCGGCGGCACGTTCGACGTCTCCATCCTCGACATCGACGACGGCGTGATCGAGGTTCTTGCCACCGCCGGCAACAACCGTCTCGGCGGCGACGACTTCGACGAGTGCATCATGAAGTGGATGGTCAGCGAGTTCAAGCGCACCGACGGCGTGGACCTCAGCGGCGACAAGGTCGCCATGCAGCGCCTGAAGGAAGCCGCCGAGAAGGCCAAGATCGAGCTGTCCGGTGTGACCTCCACCAACATCAACCTGCCCTATATCACCGCCGACGCCACCGGCCCGAAGCACCTCGACCTCACCCTCACCCGCGCGAAGTTCAACGAGCTGACCGCGCATCTGGTCGAAGCGACCGCCGGCCCCGTCAAGCAGGCCATGAGCGACGCCGGTCTCACCGGAAACAATATCCACAAGGTCCTGATGGTGGGCGGTTCCAGCCGTATCCCCGCCGTGCAGGAAATGGTCAAGAAGCTCACCGGCAAGGAAGGCTTCAAGGGCATCAACCCCGACGAGTGCGTCGCCATGGGCGCGGCGCTTCAGGCGGGTGTGCTGACCGGCGATGTCAAGGGTCTGCTGCTGCTTGACGTCACTCCGCTGAGCCTCGGCATCGAGACCATGGGCGGCGTGTGCACCAAGCTCATCGACCGCAACACCACCATCCCCGTGAAGAAGAGCCAGATCTTCTCCACTGCCGCCGACAATCAGACCAGCGTTGAGGTCAACGTCCTGCAGGGCGAGCGTGAGATGGCCGCCGCGAACAAGAGCCTCGGCCGCTTCCACCTCGACGGCATCGCTCCGGCGCGCCGCGGCGTGCCGCAGATCGAGGTCACCTTTGACATCGACGCGAACGGCATCGTGAACGTCAGCGCGAAGGATCTCGGCACCGGCAAGGAGCAGCACATTACCATCACCTCCTCCACCAACATGAGCAAGGAGGACATCGAGAAGGCCGTCAAGGAAGCGGAGCAGTATGCCGCCGAGGACGCCAAGGTCAAGGAAAAGGTCGAGATCCGCAATCAAGCTGACCAGATGGTCTACCAGAGTGAGAAGACCCTCGGCGAGGTGGGCGACAAGATCCCCGCGGACGAGAAGAGCAAGGTCCAGGCGGGCATTGACAAGCTCAAGGAGGCCCTCAAGGGCGACGACACCGACGCCATCAAGGCCGCGACCGAGGAGCTCACGCAGCTCTTCTACGCGATGAGCGAGAAGCTCTACCAGCAGGCGAACCCTCAGGGCGCGCAGGGCGCAGGCCCCGACATGGGCGGCGCACAGGGCGGCGCTCAGACCGGCCCCGACGGTCAGCAGTATTACGACGCCGACTACAAGGTGGTTGACGACGACGAGAACAAGAAGTAAAATAGACCGATCAACGCAGCGGGGACAGTATTCTACTGCCCCCGATTGCGGCGTTTTTAGGAGCATAGTCTATGGCTGAGAATAAAAGAGACTATTATGAGGTCCTCGGCGTCTCCAAGGGCGCTTCCGAGGAAGAGATCAAAAAAGCATACAAAAAGCTGGCGCGCAAGTACCACCCCGACATGAATCCCGGTGACAAGGAAGCCGAGGAGAAGTTCAAGGAGGTCAACGAGGCCAACGAGGTGCTCTCCGATCCCGAGAAGAAGGCGCGCTACGACCAGTTCGGCTTTGCCGGCGTGGACCCGAGCTACGGCGCGGGAGCGGGCAGCGGAGCCTACAGCGCGGGCGGCTTCGACTTCGGCGACCTCGGCGACATCTTCGGCAGCTTTTTCGGGGGCGGCTTCGGCGGCACGCGGGCGAACCCCAACGCGCCGCAGCGCGGCGAGAGCCTGCGCACGAGCGTCACCATCAGCTTTGAGGAGGCCGCCTTCGGCTGCGAAAAGGAGATCAGCATCGAGCGCGTCGAGCAGTGCGACACCTGCCGCGGCACGGGCTGCGAAAAGGGAACGACCGCCGAGGTCTGCCCCGACTGCCGCGGCAGCGGCGTGGTCCAGCAGCGCCGCCAGACGCCGCTCGGCTTCATGTCCACCTCCGCGCCCTGCGGGCGCTGCGGCGGCAAGGGCAGGATCATCCACCAGCCCTGCAAGGCCTGCCACGGCAGCGGCCAGCTCCGCCGCCGCAAGACGCTCAAGGTCACCATTCCCGCGGGCATCGACAACGGGCAGACCATCTCCCTGCGCGGACAGGGCAACGCCGGCAGGAACGGCGGCCCGGCGGGCGATCTGCTGATCGTCATTGCCGTGCGTCCGCACGAGATCTTCCGCCGCGAGGGCACGAGCGTGCTGTGCGAGGCGCCCATCACCTTCACGCAGGCGGTGCTCGGCGCGGAGCTGGAGATCCCGACCATCGACGGCAAGGTGAAGTATTCCATCCCCGAGGGGACGCAGAGCGGCACGACCTTCCGCCTCAAGGGCAAGGGCATCCCCGGTCTGAATGGCCGCGCGCGCGGCGACCAGTATGTGACCGTTTACATCGAGACCCCGCGCAACCTCAACCGCGAGCAGAAGGAGGCCCTGCGCAGGTTCAGCGACACGCTCGGCGAGAGCAACTATGAGCAGCGCAAGAGCTTCTTCGGGAAATTCAAGCTATGAGAAACGGACATTTTATCACCGATTACCATTGTCATTCCACCGTCTCGCCCGACGGGCACAATACCATGCGCGAGATGGCGGAGGCCGCGGTGCGGCTCGGCGTAGACGATCTGTGCTTCACCGACCATGTCGAGCCCCTGCCGTGGGATCGCTGGAACGAACCGCCCAAGGCGAAGCACAGCTACGACTGGGCCCCCATGCTCGCGCAGTTCCGCGAGGCGCAGGAGGCCGTCGGCGGCCGCATCAAGCTGCACATGGGCGCGGAGCTGGGTGAATGCTCCTTTGCTCCCGACGTGGCGGACAGCTTTCTGGACGACGCGCCGCCGCTGGACTTCACCATCGGCTCGGTCCATTGCTACCGCACGGCCTCGGGCGAGGTCAACGACCTCACCTGGATCACGAGCACCGATCCCACGGTGTGGTACGCCGCCTGCGAGAGCTACTTTGAGGAGATGGAAAAGCTGATCGACTGGGGCCGCTTTCAGGTCCTCGGACACATCACCCTCCCGCTGCGCTGGGCGAAGGAGCTGCGCGGCGTGGAGCTGGATTTCGACCGCTACGAGGAGCAACTGCGCCATGTGATGCGCCGCGCCATCGAAAAGGGACTCGGCATCGAGTGCAACACCAACCGCGGCCATCTCCCCCTGCCGGACGGCAAATGGCTTAGGCTCTACCACGAGTTGGGTGGCGAGCTCATCACCCTCGGCAGCGACGCCCACACGCCGGAGTACATCTCCTGCGCGACGGAGGAGCGGCAGGAGCTGCTCAAGGACTGCGGTCTGCGCTACTTTGCAACCTACGACCGGAAAAAGCCCATTTTCCACAAAATTTAACGATAGGAGAACGAACGATGAAAATTTCTCTCGGCTGCGACCACGGCGGCTACGCCCTCAAGGAGCACGTCAAGGCATATCTGGAGTCCAAGGGCCACGAGGTCGTGGACTGCGGCACCTATTCCACCGACAGCTGCGACTATCCCATCTTCGGCGAGGCCGCGGCCCGTAAGGTCCAGAGCGGCGAGTGCGAGCGCGGCATCGTCATCTGCACCACCGGCATCGGCATTTCCATCGCCGCCAACAAGGTCAAGGGCATCCGCTGCGCGCTGTGCAGCGAGCCGCTGAGCGCGGAGATGACCCGCCGCCACAACAACGCCAATATGCTCGCCATGGGCGCCGGCATGATCGGCAAAAATATGGCCGAGCGCATCGTTGAGGTCTTCCTCTCCACCGAATTCGAGGGCGGCCGCCACGAGCGCCGCGTCGGTCTGCTGAACGCCATCGAGGGCTGAAACCTGAAAATTCGATGAAAATCAACAGGAATTTACGAATTCTTGTTGATTTTCTTTTTCCATGCTTGTAAAATGTCCGTACAGTTTGAAAGGCAGGTGAGACGGATGCCATCGACAAAGGGATACCGCAGCTACCACGGCAAGGGCGGCGCGGGACGGATCGTTCTGATCGTTCTGCTGTGCCTAATTCTGCTCGCAGCGGTCGGCTTTCTGGTTCTGCAGCGCTACGCGGTGTATGGCTCCGACGGCAGCATCCGTTTTGACCTGCCCTGGAAGCAGACCGAGGAGCCGTCCGACCCCTCCGCGCCCGACGGCGCGAGCCGGACGCCAGATACTTCCGGCAATAGCCCCGACGTCATCATTGACGAGCCAGAGCCGCCGGCCAAGCCGGAGCTTACGGAGCTTCACGGCGCCGAGCTGAGCGAGAGCGTGCTGCGCGGCAGCGCGGACGCGGCTCTTGCCGCGATTCCCGAGGGCGCAAACGCCGTCGCGCTGCGCGTGAAAAACGCACGGGGCGAGCTGCTGTACGCCTCCGCCCTGCAGGAGGCCATCGACGTCAATGCCGTCAAGGGCGGCAGCGGCGCGAACGCCGTCATTGAGGCGCTGACCGGGAGCGAGGTCTACACCATCGCCCGCATCAACGCCACGCACGACAGCCTCTATTCCTTTGCCCATATGGCCGACGCCGGTGTGCTGCAGCTCAACTACGCCGGCTACATCTGGTACGATCCCGACAGCACCTTCTATCTTGCGCCGGAAAAGAGCGCCGCGCAGCAGTACATCGTCTCCGTCGCGCGCGAATGTGCAGAGCTTGGCTTTGACGAGCTGCTTTTTGACGAGTTCGGCTATCCCACCCGCGGGCGGCTCAACAACATTGACGAATCCGCGCGCACACTCTCCAAGAGCGCCGCGCTCGCGCAGCTCGCGGAGGAGCTGCGCAGCGGGACAGAGGCATACGGCGTCCGCCTTTCCGTGCAGCTTGACGCGGCAACTGTGCTCGCCGGCGGAAACGAGACGGCGGGGCAGGACCTCGCCGCGCTTGCCGCGGTCTTCGACCGCATCTATGTGGAAACGACGGCGGAGCAGCTCCCCGCGCTCACCGTGGCTCTGGAGTCGTATGACGCCGAGTTGGTGCCCATTCTCAGCGAAGCGCCCGCTTCGGGCAGCTATCTGCTGACAGCCTGAAGATAAAACGGAACGGTAAGCGCCGCTTACCGTTCCGTTTTCTTGTATCGCTCAGACCTCAAAGGTCTCTCCGTCCGCCGTGATGCGCACAACGCGCGCGGCAAGCGCGGGATATGCCGCGCGGAAGCGGTCGATGGCTTCGAACCTTTTCCACAGGTGCATGGGGAAGGCGTGGAGGACCTCGACGTTCTTCAGCAGCCATTCCAGCCCGAGCCCCTCGGCTCCCTCGCCGAGACGCGGGTCGAGCGGCGCCATCGCCGCCGTGATCGCGGGCGCGATGCCGTTGTCCGCCGCCTCGTCGCGCACGGCGGAGGCGAGCTTTTCCATGGCGGCCTTATAGTGGACGGCCATATTATTGCAGTAGGCCTTGCCCTCGCTCTCCCAATGCCACCAGTTCAGGTCGCCGCCGTGATAGACCATTTTCCCCTCAGCGCGGAGCAGGTAGGCGTTGCCGATGTCGGTGGACTTGATGGCGCGGATGCTCAGCTCCTCGCCCGCGGCCTCCGTGAGCAGAATGCTGTCGGGCCGCAGAACGGTCGTGCGGGCAAAGGCCTCGTCGGAGATGCCCAGCCACTTGCGGCGGCGCTCGGTTAGGCGCGTGTCGCGCGAGACGAAAAACTGCGTGAGCGGGTACTGCTCCAGCAGGCCGAACACCTTCCCGTCAAAATGGTCCTCATGGCTGTGGCTGGAAAAGACCAGCAGCGGCTTTTCGGGATCGAGCGGCGGCAGCGTACCGGTGTAGTCCGGCTCATAAACGTAGTCGAACAGCGTATAAAACCTGTCCCACTCAACGAGAAACGCGCTGTGGGCGATGAATGTGATCTTCATGGGAGGGACTCCTTTGCTTAGGTGCCGCCATTGTAGCAGAAAAACTCCGTATTGGCAAGGGCGCGGCATTGTGCTATACTGAAAAAAATATGGGCAGGAGAGGGCAGAGATGCTGAAAAAGGCGTACATTGAGATCACGAACCGCTGCAATCTGCGCTGCACATTCTGTCCCGGCACGAGGCGCGCGCCGCGCACGATGTCTCCCGCCGAATTCGACGGCGTGCTGGAGAAGCTGCAGGGCAGCATTTCCTATGTTTACCTGCACGTCATGGGCGAACCGCTGAGCCATCCGCAGCTCGCAGAGCTGCTCTCCCTCGCCGCGGCACGGGAGATGAGGGTCTGCATCACGACGAACGGCACGCTCCTCGCGCGGCAGACGGAGACGTTGCTCGCGGCCCCCACGCTCCACAAGGTCAGCGTCTCGCTCCACAGCTTTGAGGGGAACGACGGCGCGCGGGAGCGCGAGCGGCAGTATCTAGAGGATGTCTGGGCCTTTGCCGACCGCGCCGCCGCACAGGGCGTCATCGTCGCGCTGCGGCTGTGGAACGAGGGCGGCGCGGAGACGCGCAACGGCGCGATCGAAGCCTTTCTTCACGAAAAATGCCCCGGCGAGTGGCCCGAGCCGCGCGGCGGCAGCTTCCGCCTGCGGGACAATTTGTATCTTGAGCGCGCGAAAAAATTCGACTGGCCCGACCTCGGCGCGCGGGAGCGCGGCACGCAGTTCTGCTACGGTCTGCGCGACCAGCTCGGCGTGCTTGCCGACGGCACGGCGGTGCCGTGCTGTCTCGACCACGAGGGCGATATCGCGCTGGGGAATTTGTTTACGCAGCCGCTGGCGGAGATTTTGCAGAGCGAGCGCGCGTGCGCGCTGCGCGAGGGCTTTTCGCGCCGCTGTCCGAGCGAGGCGCTCTGCCGCCGCTGCGGCTTCGCCGCGCGCTTTTGACCGATAGGAGAAGCATGAACGAACAGGAACGACTCAACGCCCTCACCGTGCCGCTGCTGACGTGGTACGATATCCACAAGCGCGTCCTGCCGTGGCGCGGCATCCGCGATCCTTACCGCATCTGGGTGTCGGAGATCATGCTGCAGCAGACGCGCGTGCAGACGGTGCTGGACTACTATGCCCGCTTTATGGCGGAGCTGCCCGACGTGTACGCGCTCGCGGCGGTGAACGAGGAGCGGCTTTTCAAGCTCTGGGAGGGGCTGGGCTACTACTCCCGCGCACGGAACCTGCACCGCGCGGCGCAGGTGCTCGTAAACGACTGCGGCGGGGAATTTCCCCGCACGCGCAAGGAGCTTCTGCGTCTCCCCGGCGTCGGCGACTATACGGCGAGCGCCATCGCCTCCATCGCCTTCGGTGAGCCGGAGCCTGCGGTGGACGGCAATCTCCTGCGCGTCGCCGCCCGGGTCGGCGGCATCGCGGAGGACATCATGGATGCGGGAGTGCGCAAGAAATTCCGCGCCATGCTCGCCAAAAGCATCGACCGTGAGCGTCCCGGCGAATGGAACCAGGCGATGATGGATCTCGGTGCGACGGTTTGCCTGCCGAACGGCGCGCCGCTGTGCGAAAAATGCCCCGCCCGCGCCTTCTGCGCGGCGTACCAAAACGGCATGACCGATGTGCTCCCCGTGCGCGCGGCGAAAAAGCCGCGCCGCATCGAGGAACGGACTGTGTTCCTGCTCGTGCGGGACGGCAGGCTCGCCCTGCGCAAGCGTCCCGCCAAGGGACTGCTCGCGGGGCTGTGGGAGCTTCCGAACGTCCCCGGGAATCTCGACGAGGCCGGGGCGGCCATTGCGCTCGCACAATGGGGGCTGACGGCGCGGACGCTCACACCGGCCGGCGCGGCGAAGCATATTTTTTCCCATGTGGAATGGGATATGCACGGCTATCTTGCCATGGTACATGGCGAGAACGACGAATTTCTCTGGGCGGACGGCGCGGCGCTACACAGCGCGGCGATCCCCTCGGCATTCCGATACTACTTCGACACGGCGGTCCGGTGGCTCGCCGCACAACAGGGAGGAACCGATCATGGCACAGCTTTACTTTAAGTACGGCGCGATGGGCTCGAGCAAGACCGCGAACGCGCTCATGGCACGCTTCAACTACGAGGAGCGCGGGCAGCAGACGCTGCTCGTCAAGCCTCAGCTCGACACGCGCGACGGCGACCACATGGTCCACTCGCGCATCGGGCTGGAGTTCCCCTGCGTCTATTTCCACGAGATGCGCGAGATGGGGGAGGACGAGCTGAAGAAGAACGCCTGCATCATCGTCGATGAGGCGCAGTTCCTCACGCGCGAGGAGGTCATGTACCTCGTCCATCTGGTGGACGACTGCGGCATCCCCGTGATGTGCTACGGTCTGCGCGCGGACTTCCGCGGCGAGTTGTTCCCCGGCAGCTATGAGCTGCTCGTGATGGCGGACAAGCTCGAGGAGGTCAAAACGATCTGCTGGTGCGGCAAGAAGGCGGCGTTCAACGCCCGCTTCGACGCGAACGGCAAAGTCCTCAAGGAGGGCGAGCAGGTCGTGCTCGGCGCAAACGACCAGTATATCGGTCTGTGCCGCCGCCATTGGATGGCCGGCGACCTCGGCCCCGACTTCAACGGACAGGGGACGGGCGACTGATGCTCTGCGAGATCTGTCCGCGCCGCTGCGGCGCGGAGCGCACGGAGACGCGCGGCGGGGGAGTCTGCGCCATGCCCGCAGGCATCGTAGCGGCAAAGGCCATGCTCCACCAATGGGAGGAGCCGGTGCTCAGCGGCACGAACGGCGCGGGCTGCGTCTTCTTCTCCGGCTGCAATCTCGGCTGCGTGTTCTGCCAGAACGGTAAGATCAGCCACGAGAATTTCGGCAAGGTCATTTCCCCCGCTCGGCTGCGTGAGATCTTCTTCGAGCTCATCTCGCAGGGCGCGCACTGCATCGACCTTGTTTCGCCCACGCACTTTACGCCCTGGGTGTTGGAGGCTCTGGAAGATCCGTTGCCCGTGCCGGTGGTGTGGAACAGCAGCGGCTATGAGCGCGTGGAAACGCTCAAAGCGCTGGAGGACAGGGTGCAGATCTATCTGCCCGACCTCAAGTATGCGCTGGAAAAGCCCGCGCGGGAGCTGAGCCGCGCGGACGATTACTTTCCCGTCGCCGCCGCAGCCATCGACGAGATGCTGCGGCAGGTGGGACCCTACCGGATCGGAGACGACGGCTTGATGAAGTCCGGCGTCATTCTCCGCCACCTCGTCCTGCCCGGCCAACTCGAGAACACCAAGGCGGTCATCGACTATGTGTCCGCGCATTTTCCGCCGCACACGGTGCTTTTTTCCCTTATGAGCCAGTACACGCCGCAGCCCGGCGTGAGCGGGGCGCTCGCGCGGCGTCTGAACCACGCGGAGTACCGCGCGGCGGTGCGGTACATGACCGATTGCGGCATCACGGACGGCTTCTGTCAGGAGCTTTCCAGCGCAAAAGAGGAATACACACCGCTCTTTGATTTACAGGGGATCTAAGCGGACGGACAAACGACCGCGCAGCTGCAAGCGCGAGTTTTGATAACGCTCTGCAATATTTATTGAAAAAATTACAAGGAGGATCCGCCATGCCGCGCATCAGCAAGGAAAACTATTACCTCGACATTGCCGAAACGGTGCTCGAACGCGCGACCTGCCTGCGGCGGGTCTACGGCGCCATCATCGTCAAGAACGACGAGATCATTTCCACCGGCTACAACGGTGCGCCCCGCGGACGGAAAAACTGCGTCGACCTCGGCTTCTGCACACGCGAGGAGCTGCAGGTCCCGCGCGGTGAGCGCTACGAGCTCTGCCGCAGCGTCCACGCCGAGGCGAACGCCATCATCTCGGCATCCCGGCGCGACATGGTCGGCGGTGCCATCTATCTCGTGGGCCGTGACGCACGCACGCACGCGCTCCTCGGCGACGCGACGAGCTGCGCCATGTGCCGCCGCCAGATCATCAACGCAGGACTCGAAAAAGTCGTCATCCGCCGCACGGAGACGGAGTTTGAGGTCGTGCCCGTGCAACAGTGGATCGACGAGGACGATTCGCTTCCCGAAGCATAAGAAAAGAAGGTCTCTTTTCAAGAGGCCTTCTTTTTTCTGTTCCGGTTTCAGCGGCAGTATTTCTCGATGTAGGCGTTCTGGCACTTGACGATGATCTTCACGGCCTCGTCGCGGCTGAGCACGTCGCTCACCACGGTCTCCTTGCCCTCAAGGCTCTTATAGACGCGGAAGAAGTGCCGGATCTCGCTGGCGACGTGATCGGGCAGCTCGGAAATATCTTGATAGGTGTTGTAGGTCGGGTCCTGGAAGGGAATGGCAATGATCTTCTCGTCGAGCGAGCCGCCGTCCTCCATCGTGATGACGCCGATGGGGTAGCACTCAACGAGGCTCAGCGGACGGATGCACTCCGAGCAGAGCACCAGCACGTCCAGCGGGTCGCCGTCGTCCGCCCAGGTGCGGGGGATGAAGCCGTAGTTCGCCGGATAGTGGGTGGAGGTATAAAGGATACGGTCGAGGCGCAGGGCGCCGGTCTCCTTATCCATTTCGTATTTGTTCTTGCTGCCCTTTTCGATCTCGATGACGGCGAGGAAGTCCTCGGGGCGCACGCGGTGGGGCGCGACATCATGCCAAAGGTTCATAGACAGGCCCTTCTTTCTTTACAAAAATAATAGATATCTTCAATGAAAGATTATAATATGCCCGTGCCGCGATTGCAAGGGCGGGACGCACAAACTTTGTGTAAAATTCTCCGCGGTTTCCGAAAAATGCAGCAAAACGCCCATCGCGCCGGCACGACAAAATTTTCGCTTCATCTTGTCAGGGCGCGCGCTCCGTGCTATAATTTATCAGTTAAAGTATATCAACCGGGAGGATAACCCCTTGGAACGTGAAAAGGTATTGGTCAGCGCCGAGGAAACGGCGCGGCAGAAGGAATACATGGACAAGGTGCGCGCTCTGCACGAGCGGCGCACGACGAAGCCGCTGGCCTACGTCCACACCTACGGCTGTCAGCAGAACGTGGCAGACGGCGAGCGGCTGATGGGAATGCTGCGCGAGATGGGCTGTGACTTCACCGACGATACGAAGCGCGCCGACATCGTGCTGATGAACACCTGCGCCATCCGCGAGAACGCGGAGAAAACCGTTTACGGGATGCTCGGCCAGCTCACGCACACCAAGGCGGCGAATCCCGACCAGATCATCTGCCTGTGCGGGTGCATGGCGCAGCAGCCGCGCGTGGCGGAAAAGGTAAAAAGCAGCTACCGCCACGTCGATCTCGTGCTCGGCCCGCAGGCCGAGTGGCGCTTCCCCGAGCTTTTGTACCGCGCCTACACCGAGCGCGGCCGCGTCTTTTCCATCGACGATGAGCCGGGCCGCATCGCGGAGGATATCCCCGTCTACCGCGTCGGCGGCGTGAGCGCATGGGTGAGCATCATGTACGGCTGCAACAACTTCTGCTCGTACTGCATCGTGCCCTACGTCCGTGGCCGCGAGCGCAGCCGCGAGCCGGAGCAGATCGTGCGCGAGGTGCGCGAGCTGGTCGCGGCAGGTTATAAGGAGATCACGCTGCTCGGCCAGAACGTCAACAGCTACGGCAAGGATCTCGGCACAGGCTATGATTTTGCCGATCTCCTCGCGGAGATCGACCGGATCGACGGCGACTACTGGGTGCGCTTCATGTCCAGCCAGCCCAAGGACGCGACGCCCAAGCTCTTCGACACGATGGCGGCGAGCCGCCATGTGACGCATCAGCTGCACCTGCCCGTCCAGAGCGGCAACGACCGCGTGCTGCGCGCGATGAACCGCCCCTACACCCGTGCGGGCTACCTTGAGCTGATCCGCTATGCCCGCAGAGTCATGCCCGACCTTGTGCTCACGAGCGACATCATCATCGGCTTCCCCGGCGAGACCGAGGCGGAGGCGATGGACACCGTGAGCCTAATCGACGAGGTCCGCTTCGACGCGCTCTTCACGTTTATCTTCTCTCCCCGCCCGGGCACGCCCGCCGCGAAGCTGGACGATCCCACGCCGCGCGAGGAAAAGCAGAGGTGGTTTGACGCGCTCTGCAATGCCCAGAACGCCATCAGTGTGGCAAAGCACGCCGCCTACATCGGCAAGGCCGTGCGCGTGCTGGTCGAGGGCGAGAGCGATGACGCGGACTGGCCGCTCTCCGCGCGCACCGAGGGCAACCGCCTTGTGCGCATGAAGGGCGACAAGAGCCTTATCGGAACGTTCGCCACGGCAAAAATTTCGGACAGCAACACCTGGGCGCTCTACGGAGCCGCGGAGGAAGCGATATGAAGATCACCACCTTACTGGAAAACAAGACCACCTGCGATGCGCTCCGCTGCGAGCACGGGCTTTCGCTCTACATTGAAACGGAAAAGCACAAAATTCTCTTTGACTCCGGCGCGAGCGACGCTTTCTGGGAGAACGCCAGGGCGCTCGGCATCGACCTCGCACAGGTCGATATTGCCTTTCTCTCCCACGCACACAACGACCACTGCGGCGGTCTGCTGACCTTCCTGCGGGGCAACCGCACCGCAAAGGTCTATCTTCAGAAGGAAGCCTTCGGCGATTACTATGTGGTGACGCCGGCGAAATGCGCCTTCATCGGGCTCGATCCCAAGCTGCACGAGTACGCCGGCCGCTTCGTGATGACCGAGGGCGTGACGAAGCTCGACGACGAGCTGACGCTCTTCTCCGGCATCCGGACGCATGAGCTTCTGAGCGAGGCGAACGCCACGCTGCGCGAAAAGGTCGGCGGGAACTATCCCCGCGACACGTTCCGCCACGAGCAGGACCTGCTGGTGACGGAGCACGGCAAAACCGTCCTCTTTGCCGGCTGCGCCCACAACGGCATTGTCAACATCATCAACCGCGCGGAAGACATTCTGGGCCGCGCGCCGGACTATGTGTTCGCGGGCTTCCATCTCTACAATCCCTCGCTCGGTCAGAGCGAGCCGAGAGCCCTTGTGGACGCGGTGGGCGAGCGCCTGCGCGCGCGGAAGGCGACGCGCTACGTCACCGGCCACTGCACCGGCGACGACGCTTACGCCTGGCTGCGCGAAACGCTGGGCGACCGCCTCGCCTACATGGCGACCGGAACGACCTTTACGATCTGATTTTTTAGAAAGTGAGCAACGAACATGGCAGACCTCACGCCGATGATGCGCCAGTATCTTGAAATCAAGGAGCAGAATAAGGATTCCATCCTCTTTTTCCGTCTCGGCGACTTCTACGAGATGTTCAACGAGGACGCGAAGCTCGCCGCGCGCGAGCTGGATCTCGTTCTCACCACGCGCGACCGCGGCAAGTCCGCCGAGGACCAGACGCCGATGTGCGGCATCCCGTACCACTCGAGCGACGGCTACATCGCGCGGCTCATCGCCAAGGGCTATAAGGTCGCCATCTGCGAGCAGACCGAGGACCCGGCGCTCGCCAAGGGTCTCGTCAAGCGCGACATCATCCGCGTCGTCACCCCCGGCACGGTGATCGACAGCGCGTGTCTGGACGACCGGCGCGGCAACTTCCTGTGCGGCGTGTTCCTCGACGAGCAGAACGCGGGCGTCGCGTTCTGCGATATGTCCACAGGCCACACGCACGTCACTGCCTTTTCCGGCGCGGACCGCGCGGAGCATCTGTGCAATGAGCTTGCGCGCTTCTCGCCCGCCGAAGCGGTGCTGAGCGCGGGCGCGTATGCAGACGAGGAGCTGAAAACGCTGCTTGCCGACAGACTCTCCTGCCGCGTGGAGCGCGGCGACGCGCGCTTCGATCTCAAGAGCGCGGAAAAGGCCGTGCTCGCGCAGTATGGTGAGGACGCCTATGCCTCGCTTCCGCGCAACAACCCCGCCGCAGCGCTCGCGCTTGGGGGGCTTCTGAGCTATCTGCACGAAACGCAGAAGAGCGACCTATCCTACATCAACGATCTCGAATACTACGAGCAGGGCCGCTTCATGGAGCTGGACCTCTCCGCCCGCCGCAATCTGGAGCTGACGGAGACCATCCGCGGCAAGGAAAAGCGCGGGAGCCTGCTCTGGGTGCTCGACAAAACGAAAACCGCCATGGGCGCGCGATGCCTGCGGTCCTGGCTGGAGCGTCCCCTGCGTGAGGTCACGGCCATCACGCGCCGTTCGAATGCCGTCGGCGCGCTGGTGAACGACACAATGGCGCGTGAGGAGTTGGTGCTCGCCCTCTCCGGCATTAGCGACATGGAGCGGCTTATCGGCCGCATCGTCTACGGCACGGCGGGCGGGCGCGACCTCGTCTCGCTGCGTAATTCCATCGAACAGCTCACCGCCGTGCGCGCGCAGCTCGCGCACTTCACCGCCGGCCGGCTCGGCGAGCTTTCGCAGGAGCTCGACCCGCTCACGGACATCGCCGCGCGCATCGCCGAGACCATCGTAGACGATCCGCCGTTTTCCGTGCGCGAGGGCGGCTTCATCCGCAAGGGCTTCAACGCCGAGGTCGACCGCCTGCACGACATCCTCTCCGGCGGCAAGGGGCTGCTCGCCTCCATCGAGACGAAGGAAAAGGAGCGCACCGGCATCCGCACGCTGAAGATCGGCTACAACAAGGTCTTCGGCTACTACATCGAGGTCTCCAACTCCTTCAAGGATCAGGTGCCCGAGACCTACATCCGCAAGCAGACGCTCGTCAACGGCGAGCGCTACATCACGCAGGAGCTCAAGGACCTGGAGCAGGAGATCCTGACCGCGGGCGAGCGCGACAACGCGCTCGAATACGAGCTGTTCTCCGCCCTGCGCGACGAGATCTGCGCCAATGCCGAGCGCATCCAGAAGACCGCCGCCGCGGTCGCGGAGCTTGATACCCTCGCGTCGCTTGCCGTCGTCGCGGTCAAAAACAACTACTGCTGCCCGGTGGTGGACGATTCCGGCGCGATCGAGATCCACGACGGACGGCACCCGGTCGTCGAGCGCGTGCTGAAGGATTCCCTCTTTGTGCCGAACGACACCTACATGGGCGAAAAGGAAAACCGCGTCGCCATCATTACGGGCCCCAATATGGCGGGTAAATCCACCTATATGCGTCAGGTCGCGCTCATCACGCTCATGGCACAGATTGGCTCGTTCGTTCCCGCCCGCGCCGCCCGCATCGGCGTGGTGGACCGCATCTTCACCCGCATCGGCGCGAGCGACGACCTGGCCGGCGGCCAGTCCACCTTCATGGTTGAAATGAGCGAGGTCGCGGAAATTCTGCAGCAGGCGACGGCGCACTCGCTGCTGATCTTAGACGAGATCGGCCGCGGCACCTCGACCTTCGATGGCATGAGCATCGCCCGCGCGGTGCTCGAGTTCTGCGCCGACCGCAAAAGGCTCGGCGCGAAAACGCTCTTCGCCACCCACTATCACGAGCTCACCGAGCTGGAGGGCACGCTCGCGGGCGTGAAAAACTACAACATCGCCATCAAAAAGCGCGGGGAGGACCTTGTGTTCCTCCGCAAGATCATTCCCGGCGGGGCAGACCGCAGCTACGGCATCGAGGTCGCCAAGCTGGCGGGACTGCCGAAGGAGGTCGTCTCCCGCGCGAAGAAAATACTGGAGGAGCTGGAAGCCGGCGGCAGCTACATCCCGCCGCGCGAGGAGCGCGAGCAGGTGAGTCTGGACGCCATCGGCGAAGCCGAGGTGCTCGACGCGCTGCGCCGCGCCCAGCCGGACACCATGTCGCCCATCGAGGCCATGCAGCTGCTCTACGACTTGAAAAAGAAGCTTCCGAGCTAATCCCGAAACAGAAAGAAAGGGCCCATCCACATGGCAAAAAAAGCCGCTGCCTCCCACATGAACCAGACCGAGCGCGTCGCGGGGACGATCTTTTTTATCGTTTACCTGCTCGTGCTGCCGCTGCTGGCCAACAATCTCTTTGGCATCGTCGAGGTCCTGCTCGACACGAAGATCAGCGATTCGCTGGCGAACATCATCTACTATTATGTGCTCTTCGCCGTCGTGCTGCTGCTTTTCCACTCGTTCCTCGCACACACGACGAGCCGCTTTCTCGGCGGCGTGAGCCGCGCGATGACGACATTCTGCATGGGCCTTCTGGTCTTTTACGGCGCGAACGAGCTTTTTTACCGCGTGGCAAACGTGCTCTTCAACAGCCGCACCAACCTCAACGACATGACCATCGCCGCGTCCATCAACGCCGCGCCGCGCCTGACGGCGCTCATCATCGTCTTTCTCGCCCCCTTTGTGGAGGAGGTTCTTTTCCGCGGCCTCGTGTTCGGCTGCCTAAAGGAAAAGAGCCGCGTCGCCGCCTATGTTGTCTCCTGCGTGCTCTTCGCGTTCATGCATGTGTGGACCTTCGCTCTCTCCTCGTGGGACTGGAGCTATCTCATCCTCATGCTGCAATACCTTGTGCCCGGTCTCGTTTTCGCGTGGGCGTTCGACCACTCCGGCACGCTCTGGACATCCATCCTGCTCCACGCGACCGTCAACGCGCTGGCTCTCTGGGCCATCGTCGGATAAGGAGAATACCATGCCGCACATCGAACAGCTATCCCCCCATATCGCCAATCTCATTGCCGCCGGCGAGGTCGTCGAGCGTCCCGCGAGCGTCGTCAAGGAGCTTTTGGAAAACGCCATCGACGCGGGCGCGAGAAACGTCACCGTCGAGCTGCAAAACGGCGGGCTGACCTATCTGCGCGTCACGGACGACGGCTGCGGCATCGCGCCTGACGAGCTGCCCACCGCCTTTCTGCGCCACGCGACGAGCAAGCTCCACACCGCCGCCGACCTGGCCGCCATCGGCACGCTCGGCTTCCGCGGCGAAGCGCTCGCCGCCATCGCGTCCGTTTCCCACCTTGATATCTTCTCGCGCCAAACGGGCGCCGCGAGCGGCGCGACGCTGCATCTCGACGGCGGCAAGCCGCTCTCCGTCGAGCCCGCGGGCTGTCCCGAGGGCACGAGCATCATTGTACGCGACCTTTTCTACAACACGCCCGCGCGGCTGAAGTTCATGAAGCAGGACCGCGCCGAGGCGACCGCCATCGCGGGCCTTGCCGCGCACATCGCGCTCTCGCACCCCGATATCTCCTTCCGTCTCATCAAGGACGGCAGGGAGGAGCTGCACACCCCCGGCGACGGCAAGCCCATCAGCGCAGTCTACGCCGCGCTGGGCCGCGATTTCGCCCTCGCGCTGGTCGAGGTCTGCGGGCGCGACGGTCAGCTCGCCGTTGACGGCTTCGTGACAAAGCCCCTCGCGGGCCGCGGCACGCGCGGGATGCAGACCTTCTTTGTCAACGGCCGCTTCATCAAGTCCCAGCTTCTCACCGCCGCGGTGGAGGAAGCCTACGCAAACCGCCTGATGAAGGGTAAATTCCCCGGCTGCGTGCTGAACGTCACGCTGCCGGCGGACATGGTGGATGTGAACGTCCACCCCGCCAAGACGGTCGTAAAATTTCTCAACGAAAAGCAGGTCTTCGACCTTGTGTACCACGCCGCATCCGACGCGCTCGACCGCGACGGTGCGCCCGAGCCGCTGCACACATCGCCGAAGCCGGCCGCGCAGGCTCCCAAGCCGCAGGAATTCTACCGCAGCATAACGGCGCAGGAGTGGCGCGCGCAGAACGAGGTCAAAAGGCCGGAGCCGCCCAAAAAGGACGCGCCGTTCATCGCCGTCACGTCCGCCTCGAGCGAGTTGGGCGGGCGCGTGAGCGTCAGCGACTTCGTCCGCCGCACACCGGCTCCCCCGGCGAAAAAGCCGGAGGACGGGCACATCCTTCCGAAGATGGTCGAGGCCGCTTTCATGCCGCGCGATGAAGCGGCAAAGCCGGAAGCGCCCGCCGCACCGCACGCCGAAGCGCCCGCCGCGCCCGTTTTCGCCGCGCAGACCACGCTCGAGACCGCACCCGCCGAGCCGGAGCAGACCATGCTCGAGCCGGAGCCGGTCATACCGTGGCGCATCGCGGGCGAGGTGCTCGACACCTACATCGTCTGCGAGGACGCGGAGAAAAACGTCTGGCTGATCGACAAGCACGCCGCGCACGAGCGCGTGAATTTCGACCGCTTCAAGGCGAACCTTGAGCCCATCATGTCGCAGGAGCTGCTGGCTCCCGTGGTCGCGCAGTTCGCTGCGGCGGAGTACACCGCGCTCGTCGGGCAGTTTGCGCTGCTGCGCGAGTTCGGCTTCGCCTGCGAGGAGTTCGGCGACGGCGCGATTTTGATCCGCGCCCTGCCCGCCGACATTCCCGCCGAGGACGCCGCGGCAAGTCTTGAGGACCTTGCAGGCCGCCTCGTCGAGACGCACCACGCCGACCCCGAGAGCGCCCGCGACGCGCTGCTGCACACCATGGCCTGCAAGGCCGCCATCAAGGGCGGCTGGAAGAGCGACGAGCGCGAGCTTCGCGTGCTGGTGGATAAGGTGCAGTCGGGCGAGGTCCGATTCTGCCCGCACGGGCGGCCCGTAGCCGTTAAGCTCACCAAATACGAGCTGGAAAAAATGTTCAAACGCGCTTGAGCGCGGAAAGGAGACGCCATGCCGCCCAAGGTAGTTTGCATCGTCGGCCCGACCGGCTGCGGAAAGACCGGACTCGGCGTCGCGCTGGCCGAAAGGTTCGGCGGCGAGGTCGTCTCCTGCGATTCCATGCAGCTCTACCGCGGCATGATCATCGGCACCGCCGCGCCGACGCAGGCGGAGACGCGGGGCGTGCCGCACCACATGGTCGGCGTGATCGACCCGCGCGAGGATTACTCCGTGGCGCGCTACGCCGCAGACGCGGCCGAATGTGTGGACGGTATCCTCGCACGCGGAAGGCTGCCCATCCTCGTCGGCGGCACGGGGCTGTACCTCGACGCGCTCCTGCGCGGACACGGTTACGCTCCCGGCACGACCGGCGGAGAGACGCGCAGGCTTCTGGAGCGGCGCTGGAACGACGAGGGCGGCGAGGCCCTCTTCGCCGAGCTGCGCTCCATTGATCCGGAAAGCGCCGCCGCGCTGCACCCGAATGATAAAAAGCGCGTCATCCGCGCGCTTGAGGTCTACCGCGAGACGGGGAAGACCATGTCGCAGCACAATACCGACACCCGGCTCGTCCCGCCGCGCTACGAGCCCGTCTACCTCGGTCTTGCCTACGCCGACCGCGAGGAGATGAAGCGCGTCATCGACCTGCGCGTAGACCAAATGGTCGCGCAGGGTCTGTTCGACGAGGTGCGCGCTCTGGTCGAGAGCGGCGTGCCGCGCACGGCGACGGCGATGCAGGCCATTGGCTATAAGGAGTGTCTGGGCTGTTTCGCGGGCGAATGCACGCAGGACGAGGCCGTCGCCGAGATCAAGCTCCGTTCGCGGCAGTACGCCAAGCGCCAGCTCACCTGGCTGCGGCGGAACAGGGACATTCACTGGTTCTATCGGAAAAATTCCCGCGATCTTCCCGCCGCTTTACAATTTTCGACAGAAATTCTCACAAACCTTAGCGTATCCTAATTTTATACGGACGGCACACATAAAACCGCCGCCCGAATAAAAAGAAAGGGTACATCCAACATGAAAAAGACAGCCAACCTTCAAGACATTTTCCTCACCAAGGCCCGCAAGCAGGGCGTGCCGCTGACTGTGTTCCTCGTCAACGGCTTCCAGATGCGCGGCAGCGTGACCGGCTTCGACAGCTTCACCGTCGTTCTTTTGAGCGAGGGGCGGCAGCAGATGATCTACAAGCACGCGATCTCGACCATCGCGCCGCTGAGCCCCATCGACCTGCATGAGGTGGACGAAACCGGGGAGGAATGACTTGAGCCTTCCGAGGTGCCTATGAAATCCCGCTCCCTATCGACAAAACTGATCTTTGTTTTCCTGTTTCTCGCTGTAGCAGCCTACTTCAGCGTGCAAGCCTACCGCTACTTTGTCGACCCGCAGACCACCACACTCGTCTACGCCTACTCCAGTGAGGACGCCATTGCCGCGACCGGCTATTTCGCGCGCGACGAGCAGGTAATCGCGTGCAGCGAAACGCTTCTGGAGCTTGAACGCGCTGAGGGTGAACGCGTGAACGCGGGCGGTACGCTCGCAACGGTCTACCGCAGCGAGAGCGCGCTGAACGACCATCGCCAGCTCCGCGCGCTCCGGTCCCGGCTCGAGCAGCTGCGCTACGCGCGCGAGGCGTCCCGCGACGCCGAGACCGCGCTCAAGCTCGACGGCGACATCCGCGAGGATCTCTTCGCGCTGCGCGCGGCCCTTGCCGCCGAAAGCTGGACAAGCGTCGAGTCCACCGGCGAGGAGCTGCGCACGACAGTCCTCAAGCGCGAATACGCCTACGCGGGCACGGACGATCTGGATGCGCGCATCGACGCGCTCCGATCCGAGATCAGCGCGCTCTCCGGCCGTCTGGAGGGCGGCACGCAGACCATCCGCGCACCGTTTGCCGGCACCTACAGCGCCGTTGCCGACGGCTACGAGACCGTTCTGACCCCTGCGGCGCTGGAGAATATGACCGTCGCGCAGTACGACGCCATCGCCCCGGAGGCGGCAAGCTCGACCGTGGGCCGGCTGATCGCCGGCGAGGAGTGGCGCTTCGTCACCGTGCTGAGCGCCGCAGACGCCGCGCAGCTGCAAAAGGGACAGGCTCTAAGCCTGCGCGCCGCGACCGGCGTGGACTTCGATCTTGACGTCACCGTCGAGCGCATTGGACGTGAGGAGAACGGCCGCGTGATCGTCGTCCTGCGCGGCGGCAGCCATCTGGCCTACGTCACGCTCCTGCGCGCGCAGAACGTTGAGCTGATCCTCGCGCGCTACGAGGGGCTGCGCATCCCCAAAAATGCCCTCCGCGTGGACGCGGACGGCAGCAGCGGCGTTTACTGCCTTGTGGGGCTTCGCGCCTACCGCAAGCCGGTGGAGGTCCTCTGGCAGGGCGAGGATTACTGTCTCGTCCGGCCCGTCGGCATCGAAACGACCAGTGAAAGCCTGCGCCAGCTCTACACGCTGCGCGCCGGCGACGAGGCGATCGTCTCGGCAAACGATCTATACGATGGAAAGGTGGTCGAATGAACATGAGCATTCGGGAAAACATTCAGCAGGTACGGGAAAACATCGCCGCCGCGGCGCTCTCCGCCGGGCGCAGGCCCGAGGACATCACGCTTGTCGGCGCGAGCAAGATGAACGACGCTGCGGCCTGCCACGAGGCCATCGCTGCGGGCATCGACGCGCTCGGCGAGAACCGCGTGCAGGAGATGACGCAGAAGCTCGCGGAGAACGCCTACGACGGCGCGCCTCTGCACTTCATCGGCCATCTCCAGCGCAACAAGGTAAAGCAGGTCGTCGGCAAGGTCGCGCTCATCGAATCCGTCGGCTCCTATGAGCTGCTTGAGGACATCGACCGGCAGGCGGAAAAGCTCGGTATCGTCCAGCCCATTCTCCTTGAGGTTAACGTCGGCGGGGAGGAGGCCAAGAGCGGCTTTGCCGTCTCCGAGATCCGTGCCGCCGCCGAAAGAGCCAAGGGTCTCTCCCACGTTGTGCTGCGCGGGCTGATGACCATTCCGCCGGTCGCCGAGGGAGAGCACGGGAGCGTGCCCTACTTTGAAAAAGTTCATGCGCTTTATGTTGACATCAACGCGAGTTTGTATGATAATAATCTCGATATATTATCTATGGGCATGAGCGGCGATTATGAGGACGCCGTCCGCTGCGGCGCGACGATGGTGCGCGTCGGCACGGCGATCTTCGGCGCGCGCTGCTATACGCTTTGATACAGGGAGGTTTTTTCCATGGGACTCATTGACGATCTGAAGAAATGGGCGCATCCCTACGAGGATGAGGACGAAGAATATGAGGACGATTTTCCCGATCTCGGCTCCCGCGATACGGGTGCCTTTGCCGACGAGCGGCCCAGCCGCCGCGAGCGCGACCGCGACGAGGATCGCCGCAACAAGGTCGTCAACATCCACGCGACGACGCAGCTCAAGGTCGTGCTCGTCAAGCCCGAGCGCTTTGAGAATGCCAGCGAGATCGCCGACCACCTGAAGGAAAAGCGCACGGTGGTCATCAACCTCGAATCCACGAACAAGGACATTGCCCGCCGCCTCATCGACTTCCTCTCCGGCGTCGCCTACGCGGGCGAGGGCAAGATCAAGAAGGTCGCGGCCAACACCTACATCATCACGCCCTACCACGTCGATATCATGGGCGACCTGATCGATGAGCTGGAAAACAACGGACTGTACTTATAAGAGACGGAGGGCTGCACGATGCTGACACCGCAGGAGGTTTCCAACCACGCATTCGCCAAGGCCGTCATGGGCGGCTACAACATGGCCATGGTCGATGAGTTCCTTGACGAGCTGACCGACGACTATACCTCGCTTTATAAGGAAAACACCGCGCTCAAGGCGAAGATGAAGGTGCTCGTGGACAAGGTCGAGGAATACCGCTCGACCGAGGACGCCATGCGCGCCGCGCTGCTGACCGCGCAGAAGATGGCCAACAGCATGGTCGCCGAGGCGGAGGAGAAAAAGAAGTCCCTGCTCGAAAACGCCGAGAGCGAGGCCAACCGCAAGATCGGCGCGTTGCGCGACGAGGTCGCGCAGGAGGAGCGTCGTCTGACCGCTGCCAAGGCCGAGACCGCGGACTTCCTCGCCCGCGTGCGCGAGCTTTACGAGCGTGAAATGAAGCTCCTCGAGGAGCTTCCCGAGGCGGACCTCGCCCCCGCGGCTCCGCTGGAGCTTGCCAAGCCTGCCGCCGACGTCAGCGAGATCGAAAAGAGCATCATGGATTCCTTCAAGCTCCCCGACCTCACAAAGACGGCGGAGGTCGAGCCGGAGGCTGAGGAAGCGCCCGAGGAGCCGGAGGAGAGTCCGGAGGAGGGCAATCCCTTCCTCGATTCCGCGACCCGCGCCATCAAGCTCAGCGACCTCAAGTTCGGCCGCAACTACCACGGCGAAGAATAAAACGCACTTCAAAAGAGCGGCTCTCCGAGCCGCTTTTTTCACAGGAGGACACCATGACCAAACGCCCCATCGTCGCGTTCCTTTACGACTTCGATAAGACCCTCTGCACCACCGATATGGAGGATTACGCTTTTATTCCCTCCCTCGGCTACACGCCCTCGGAATTCTGGGCCAAGGCCAACGGCTTCGGCTATGAGAACAAAATGGACGGCCTGCTCGCCTATATGTACACCATGATCCGCGAGTGCGCCGCACAGGGCATCCGTCTTGACCGCGATTATCTGGTCCGCTCGGGCGAGGCCATCGAGCTGTTTCCCGGCGTGCGCGAATGGTTCGCGCGCATCACCGCCTACGGCGCGGATCTTGGCGTGGACGTGGAGCACTACGTCATCTCCTCCGGTCTGCGCGAGATCATCGAGGGCAGCGGCATCGCCCACGAGTTCAAGCAGATCTACGCCTGCGAGTTCTATTACGACGAAAGCGGCCTCGCCGCCTGGCCGAAGCTGGACGTCAACTTCACGAACAAGACGCAGTTCGTCTACCGCATCAACAAGGGCATTCTCGACATTGCCCGCGACAAGGAGCTCAACGACTCCATGCCCGACGACTCCAAGCGCGTGCCGTTCACCAACATGGTCTACGTCGGCGACGGCCTTTCGGACGTGCCCTGCATGAAGATGATGCGCGCCTACGGCGGACAGGCTGTCGCGGTCTATCAGAAAAGCAACCGTGCGGGCGTGGAAAAGCTCTTGCAGGACGGGCGCGTGGACTTCATTTTCCCAGCCGACTACCGCGAGGGGACGGAGTTTGACAAAACGGTGCACAACATCCTGCGCAAAATGGCTGTTTCCGACGCGCTGAGTGAGAAGAACGCCGAGCAGCTGCGCGCCATCGGACAGGGCGACGACCCCGATCAGGTCATGCTATTCTAAAGGAGAACGCTATGGACGAAATGAACACCGTCGGCACGCTCTACATCGTGGCGACGCCCATCGGCAACGCGCGCGACATGACCGAGCGCGGCCGCCAGATCCTGGAGACGGCGGACATCATCGCGGCGGAGGACACCCGCCGCTCCGTCGTGCTGCTCAACAAGCTCGGCATCCGCGGCAACCAGCTCTCCGCCAACCACAAGTTCAATGAATACGGCAAGGCCAAGTGGTTTATTGAGCAGCTCCAGCAGGGCAAGAGCATCGCTGTCATCACCGACGCGGGCACGCCCTGCATCTCCGACCCCGGCAATGAGCTGATCCGCGCCGCCATCGACGCGGGCATCCGCGTGGTCGGCGTGCCCGGCTGCTGCGCCGCGGTCACGGCGCTGTCCATCTCGGGCTTTGACCTTTCGACCTTCTTCTTTTTCGGCTTCTTCCCGCGGGAGGCCGCCGACCGCCGCCGTGCGCTCGCCATGATGCGCCGCGGCGACACGCGCACCTACTGCTTTTACGAAAGCCCCAAGCGCATCATGGACGCGGTGGAGTTCTTTATCTCGGAGCACGCCGGCGTGCGGCTGTGCCTGTGCAACGACATGACAAAGCTCCACGAGATGACCTTCCGCGGCACGCCCGCCGAGGTGCGCGATCAGCTCCTCGCCAAGGGCAGCTACGATAAGGGCGAATACGTCCTGCTCTGCGAGGTGGAGGAGGATTATCTCATCACTGAGGTCGAGCACGTCTCCTCGCCCGAGGCGCTGCTTGTGGACTGCATGGTGCAGCATGACTGCACCGCCAAGGACGCCATCAAGCTCCTTTTGAAGGACGACAACAACACCTACAGCAAAAACGAGCTCTACGCCGCGCACCTTGCCCTAAAAGAGAGGTTCGGCGCATGAGCATCGTGTTGGACGACCTCACCGCGCGGCTCGACACGCTCGCCAAGGCCGTGCTTTCGCAGCCGCTCGTGCGCATCGGCTGCTCCAAGGTGACCATCCGCCCGCTGTCGCTGCGCGGCAAGGCGTTCTTTCAGCTCGAGTACCAGCAGGGGCAGAAGGTCACGCACCGCAACGTGACGAAGGGCGAGCTGCCCGGGCTGTTCGCGCAGGAGCTGGACGGTCTCTATCTTCAGGCCGTGCTCTGCACCGAAACAGAGACGCGCCAGTACATCCGCAAGGCGAACGGCAGCTACAAATGCACCGCAAAGGGCGAGGCACAGCGTACCGCCGCGCCGAAAGCGCATGACCGCCGAAAGGAATATATCCTTGCCGAGGGTGAGAATATCCCCGCGCTCGTCGACCTCGGCGTGTTCACGTCGGACCTCCGCATCGTCAAGGCAAAGTACGATAAGTACAAGCAGATCAACCGCTTCATTGAACTGGTGGACGACGCCTTCCGCGCCTCGGAGCAGTCGGAGATCACCATCCTTGACTTCGGCTGCGGCAAATCGTACCTCACGTTCATCCTCTACTACTATTTCACCGTCAAGCGCGGCGTGAAGGCGACCATCCTCGGCTACGACCTCAAGGAGGATGTGGTGGAGCATTGCAACGCCATCGCGCAAAAGTACGGCTACGACGGCCTGCGCTTCGTCGTGAGCGACGTCACGCGCGATACGCTCGCCGATACCCACGTCGATATGGTCGTCACGCTCCACGCCTGCGACACCGCCACGGACTATGCCCTCTGGTACGCCGTTGAAAAGGGCGTGAAACACATCTTTTCCGTTCCCTGCTGCCAGCACGAGGTCAACGCCACCATCCACAAGGGCGGCGATTTCGACGTGCTGCTGCGCCACGGCCTTTTGCAGGAGCGCTTCTCTGCCCTGCTGACCGATTCCATCCGCGCCGCCGTGCTCGAGGACATGGGCTACACGGTGGACGTGATCGAATTCATCGACTTCGCCCACTCGCCGAAAAACCTCATGCTCCGCTGCGTCAAGGACCGCCGCGTGGGAAAGCGGAACCTTTCCGCCGCGCGGAAGCTCGCGGAAAAATACGGCTTCCGCCAGACGCTTCTGGAGCTTGCGGAGAAAAAACGTCACAGCGCACAAAACACCGCCTTTTAAGCGGTGTTTTCCCTTCTTGACAGGGGGATCCTTTCGCAGTAAGATAATGCCCGCCGTTCCACAAGACGGCGGCAGGAGTGATGTTCATGGACTACTATCTTTTGACGGATATGGCCGCGCAGATCGGCTACGAGCTGGCCGCCGCCGGAGCGGAAACCTTCCGCATCGAGGAGACGATGCGCCGCGTGCTGCTCGCCTACGGCATTGAGTGCGAGGCCTTTGCGATCCCCAACTGCGTCATGGTCAGCCTTGAGGCGGACAACGGCAAGCCGCTGATGGTGATGAAGCGCGTCGGCTTTCACGGCAACGATCTTGACGCGGTCGAGCGGCTCAACGCGCTCTCGCGCCGCATCTGCGCCGAAACGCCCGACCCCGCCGTCGCCGCGCAATGGCTGGAGGAGACAAGCGCCGCCCGCCGCTCCTATCCCATCCCTGTCTACTACCTCGGCAATTTTCTCGCCGCGGCGGGCTTCTGCCCCGTGTTCGGCGGCACGCTGCGCGACAGTCTGTGGGCCGGTCTGCTGGGCCTTATCATCGGCTTCGTCACCCGCCGGATGGACAAGCTCGAGGCCAACCCCTTTTTCAGCACCATCGCCGCTGCCTTTGCCATGGCGGTGCCTGCCTACCTCGCAGCCGCCTTCGGACTGGTCGACTATGCGGACGCGGTCATCATCGGCTCGCTGATGATCCTGGTCCCCGGCCTGCTCATCACCAACTCTATGCGCGACATCATCTACGGCGACACAAACTCCGGCGTCAACCGCATCGTGCAGGTGCTCCTCTCGGCGCTCGCCATCGCCATGGGCACCGCGGCCGCGTGGCACATCACCTCCTCCCTCTACGGGCGGACTGCCGCCAGCACGCTTTCCTATCCCTTCTGGCTTCAAGCCATCGCCATCGCGGTCGCCTGCACCGGCTTTGTCATCCTCTTTAACGTCCACGGCTGGGGGCGCTGCCTGTGCGCGCTCGGCGGCGTCGTGACATGGATGGCGTATCTGCTGTGCGGCGAGCTCGGGCTCGGTCCCTACGGCGCAAACTTCATCGCCGCCGCCGTCGCCGCCATCTATGCAGAGGGCATGGCCCGCGCCCGCAAGTACCCGGTCACCTCGTATCAAGTCATCTCCGCCGTACCGCTGCTGCCCGGCGCCGGTATTTATTACACCATGTCCCTCGGGCTGAACGGCAGCACCCAGCTCGCCCTTCAGCGGGGCTTCGCCACCGCAGGCATCGCCGGCAGCATCGCCGCCGCGATCCTGCTCGTCTCGTCCGTCGTCCGCCTGTTCACTGCGCAGCGGAAAAAATAAGGCAATACCGCATCATGGAACAAGAGCGGTCAGCGAGCAAAATTTTCGCAAAGCGCTGCAGCTTTCACGGTGCGGTGCTGCCTTAACACAAAGGGAAGACACGCGCTGCGTGTCTTCCCTTATCCTTTCTCCGCACGGCGGGCGAGCAGAAAGCCAGCGTTGACCGGCACAATGGCCGCAAGCCGCAAGAGCGGAAAGGCATCGCAGGCGGTGGATAAGCCGAGGCGGAGCCGAAAGATTCAGCCGCACCGTTTCTTCTGCCCAGCGGCATGGTGCTGACCGGTAACGGCTGTAGTGATATAGTATTGTCTCTTGGCTGAGCAGAAAATCAGAAGCGTCAAGGTAGGCAGCGCCCGTAAGGTTCCAAGTATATGGATGATCGAATATCTGATGGGCGAGGAAATGTACTGCATCAATTTATCGTGAATGAACTGGCAAATCGCTTAGAAAACAAGAAGTCGTTTGCCAAAAGCATCGATAAATCGAGTTGTTTTTCTTCATTTGAAATATGGCTATTTCCCAAAGCGTTGCGGTATGGTTGGGGTGTCAATAGCGGCAATGCGGCCACCTGTTATATAATTTAGGAAGACATTGTGATAACAGGCTGCCTACAGCAAAAACGGTTTTACTACGCGGTCCTTTATCTGAAGATTGATAGCCGCCGCAGATACAAACGGATCCCTGCGAAGCGAAGTGCCTGGCTTAAAGCGGAGTGCTGTTGATTTTACAAAAAGACTATCATCGTTGCACATAAGGTAGTTCAAGTCACTATTAATGGAAAGCCCAAACTAATTGGCGGAGATGTTCTGAAAGTCAAATCCCGCTTTCGGACTTTCCCCTTAACCTCTTGCTGTTGAACAACTCCTGCTAAAGGAAAAGGAAGCGCAGGAATCGTATCGCAGATTGTTCATGCGGTCGTATTGTGAATACTGCCTCGAATACATCTGCGTAGGCAGAAACAGTGTTTCTGCCTTCCCAATTTCGTAACGGGTCACTTTAGGCGATTGTTAAAAAATCATCCGAAAAGGTAGCTTCCATCATCTCCGCCACACCCGTGCAAGTCCGCTGCTCAGTCACGGCATTTCTATGAGGCTAATCCAACTATGACTGGGACACAGCATACTCTCAACTGCAGCCGATATCTATGCAAACCTTGATTTTACAGCACAAGAAGTGTCCGCAAACGCGATAAATCCGGTGCTTTAGAGAAAAAATGCCTGTGATGCTATAACATCACAGGCATTTTGGCGCAGCGGGTGGGATTCGAACCCACGTGAGGTTTCCCTCAAACTGATTTCGAGTCAGCCCCGTTATGACCGCTTCGATACCGCTGCATACCATGGTATGATACCATGACTTCCGCGCGGTTGCAAGCAATTTTTCATCGCAAATACCGAAAAACGCATATTTTGCGCCGCAAGTATAAAATTCCATCTTGACATTATGCCTCTTCCGTGCTATCATGCAAAAGCTGACAGGTTGCGGAGGGCTCTTGCAGGTGTAGCACAATGGCCAGGGCACCAGCCTTCCAAGCTGGGGATGCGGGTTCGATTCCCGTCACCTGCTCCATCCATTTGCGCCAGTAGCTCAGCAGGATAGAGCAACTGCCTTCTAAGCAGTAGGCCGGGGGTTCGAATCCCTTCTGGCGTACCATTTCCCCCAAAGCGGCCTGCGGCGAGGCTTCCCTTGTGATACCAGATATGTGGTGGGTGTAGCTCAGTTGGTTAGAGCACCGGATTGTGGTTCCGGGTGTCGAGGGTTCGAGTCCCTTTACCCACCCCACAAAAAGAGCGGGATCGGGAATCATCCCGATCCCCTTTCTTTTCCCTTATAGGGGTGTAGCCAAGCGGTAAGGCAAGGGACTTTGACTCCCTCATTCGCTGGTTCAAATCCAGCCATCCCTGCCAGAGAATAACAGCGTTTTCCGCTGCCTTCATACCCTCGCTTCGTTAGCTCAGTCGGCAGAGCACCTGCCTTTTAAGCAGGGTGTCCGGGGTTCGAATCCCCGACGAGGCACCAGGAGAACCCTTAGAGCCGCAAGGCTTTGAGGGTTTTTCTTTTGCTTTTGCAGGTGTGAGTAAAGCAGAAAAGCAGCCGTTTGAGGCTACTTTTCTGACGGCGTGCAAGTCAAAATGCATGTCAAAACATCATTGACTTTTGAGGCGTAACGTTCGAGCGTATACGCCTAATTGACTACCAAAACCTGTCACGAGTCCAAAGCAAAAAACGGTAGTGATTCGGGCGCTTTCTACTGTCCCCATCATAGGGGCGCAGTTTTAGGTAGTGGTTTTTCGCGATTTACTGTCCGGGTGTTTTGTGCTTGGTCAGTCCTTGAGAATTTTATGGCGCCAAAAAGCAATCGAAATGATGCCTTCTTTGCACCCATCTGTTTGGATAGAAAAGTTGCGGATTTAGTGGATCATAGAACAGCCTTTTACCGTAGGTTTCTATAGCTACGGTAAGAAGACGGTGCTGCAGCAGTCTGAAAATGCAGTATTTGCAGGGGCTTGAGCCGTATTAAGGCATATCCCGTTTTGGATGTCTGGGGATCATGGAAAAACGGATATCGAAAAGCATGTGAAAAAGTTGCGGTTTCAAGCCGTTCCGTTTATGGCCCAATCGAGCAGCGCATCCAGCTCATCGACGGCGACATAGAGGAAACTGCTGCCAGTCTCTACACACTTCTGCAGGCTCATAGCCTTTATTCTTCCCTGCGGTGTCCGGCAAACTAAAACGAGAGGGCTGGACTTTAGGGCCTCAATATCTCTTTCAATTTCATGAAGCTCCATGGCTTTTCCTCCTTGACGTTTTTGACGTTGACGGTCGTTCCGGGATAGGCCGCATCTTTTTCTATCATCAACGATACTTCCAATAATTTGGCGCGTTTTACTTTTCGGTAATACAGCTTCTCTCTCGGATCAAGCCGATACCATTCGGACTGTTCTCCTATGAAGGCGAAAGACCATCCTCGGATGCAGCCGGAGCGAGCCGCCGCAATCACGGCCGGATCTGAAACCAGAGCGTGTGCCCACAGGCCTCGTCCGTCATCGGTCAATTGTAGCTCTCCACTGTGTGTCGAGCCGATCACGCGCGTATGATCGACCTTTAGCTTTATGCAGGTCGTCTGAAGCAATGACATTCTGAACGCATCAGGCATGATAACTTCATAAAAACGTCCTGGCACTCCGGGATAAGCCGGAAATTCGCAGTTACTCCTTTTGCCGGCTATATTGACATAGCCCTCTATCACGATTGACATTGATCAACTCCGACCTTGGAATTTCGTTGCAGGAAAATGGTGTGCTTTGGGGACTGCTGTTCGGTCGAGGCGAAGGCTTCCTCGTCAGGCCGGGCCCCGCCGGGGGGATACTCATTGCAGCCAAAAGGAGGCGCATGAGACATTCCCATGCGCCTCCCAACTGCTCAGGTCAAGCCTTTGCGGTCACAGCGACGGTGCCTGCCTTGACTGCCATGCCATTGCTGTCCACTTCAGCAACGACAAGTGCGGATCCGTTGGCAGCCGCAATGTCTGCGCTGCCATCCCACTCGCTCCAGTCAGAGCAGTCCTCACCGATAGCCGGAACGGTTGCATCCACCTTGTACCTGTAGGAGTTGTTCTCGGCCTTGTCCGGTGTGACGGTGATCTTCGTTTTACCGGATGCAGAGCCGGCAGTAGAAGCAACCGTCAGTCCGTCGGCAGCCATGGCCTGATAATAGAGTGCAGATGCCTTGTTATCCAGGACGAAGGCGTCATAGCAGACCCGGCCTTCCAGCAGATAACCGGAAATACCAGGAGGATTGTGATGTACCATATAGCTTTCCAGCTTGGTGGGCGCTACGGTGGCACAGGGATGCGCGATCATAAAGCCAAAGCCCGCAGGTACACGGTTTGCGGGGATCTTGATGACCTTGCAGCCATCCAACATAGCGAGAACGCCCAGAAGGCGCAGCTCGTTGCCGATGTCGGTCTCCATGGTGACGTCTTTGCACTTCTTCAGCATTGTGTAGGTTTCCGGTGTCAGCATCAAAATGCGACCGGTCTCCGGCACCTCGGCATTGTCCAATGCCTCACTGCCCTTCAGGATCTCCGTGTAGATGTTTTCCTCCGTCAGTTTGACTGCTGCGGGCTTGTGACCGGCCTCGGCACACATCACACCATAGGTGTAGGTGTCAACTTCGGGGATCACGACCTCGCGGATCTGACGGGCCAGCATGGTGGCAGAACCAAGAACGCCATTGGTCTCGTTCTCGTCCAGTGCATCCGTGACGACCGTAAAAGACCGGTCGCGCTTCAGCATCATTTCTTCGGTGGTGGCGCTGACGCTCTCGATCTTGCCATAGCGAGATGCATTTGCGCCAGTTCCTGCGCGGTCATAGTCGTTCATCTTGGCCGTGGTGGCCTTATAGATCTTGACCGAGTGTGCGCCGTCCCAACCAAAGTCCTGATTGGTCAGCATACTTTTCTTGCTCTCCGTAGAGAACTGTTCATCAACGTAACTCGAAAATTGGGTTACAAGTTCGATCGCCATTTAATTACTCCTTTCGGCGGTTCAGGCCGAAGGCTTCGCGGAAAAGGCTGTCTGAGGTGGGACGTGGATCACTGCGACGCTGCTCTTTGTTCGGATCTGCCATTCTCTCGACAATACGCTCGAACTCATGCAGCTTGTCTTTAAACTGCGGCAGGTCCATTGCCCCGAACAGAGAAACCAGCTCAACGGGATAATTCGTCCCATAGTGCTTGTTCTGCGTCTCCAGATAGTCCCGACATTCCAAAATCTGCCCGCGGGCAGTGAGCTCCTGCTCGCGCTGATCCGTCTCCGGATCGACGGACTTGGACGCCTTAGCTCTTTCCTTCGCCAGCCTGTCGGCTACAATACGGTTTACTTCTTCCTGCGTGAACGTCCTGCCGCTGCCCGGATCCCCATTCTTATCCTCCGGGGTGGAGTTGATAGGCCGCTGCTCAGTGTTCTGGTTCATGGTTTCTTCGCTCATAGTTTACCTCCGTTTTACGCCCAGAGTGGGCTGATTTAATGCCCGGCGGATGTGCGGCGAAATCTACAGATGAAAAGGGCTCCTCAAAACTCCGCACACCCGGCAGGCAAAAGAAAACGCATGGGGCGGCTCAACAGCCACATTCCCATGCGTTTTATCGCTAACCTTTACGGCGGTACTCCATGCGTTATTCTTTGTGAGTATTATAGCGCGTCCTTTTCTTCTTTGCAACTGTCTTTTTCACCGCTGACAGAAAAATAAATCTGCCGGTATGGCGGGTGCCGGTCGCTCCTGCGCGTCCTGCCGTCCGGATGACGGAGCTGCAGGGCGGTCAGAGCGGCGGCCGCGTCCCGCTCCTCCTGCGGTAAGTATGATATTTTCACCTTCATGCGCTGCTTCACCTCTTTCATGGCAATTTCCCATTTCTAAACTTCATCCTGTTCAGGGGGCCGCTGTTGGTCTTGACACGGATCCACCGAGAGATCTCAATCCCGCCGGGGGGATGCCTCCGCGAACTCCATAAGACTACTCAGGATTGGCGTAGCTATCACAATGCTGTCAGCCTTTGAGACGCCAATAGGGATGAAGCGGAGCTGATGCCCGAGCACACAGCGCAAAACAGCGTGTCTGTTGAAGCTGTCCGGCACGACCACATGAACGGTCACGCCCTTGTAGTCGCAGATAAGCGTATAGCTGTCATGAATGTATGTACTTCCGAAGCAGAAGCCATTCAGCGCGGCGCATCTGCACATTGCTGCTCGCAGCTCCGTAAATACGTCAGCCTTCTTCATCCTTGCATTCCCCCCCGCTTTCATGTAAACTGGAGGCGGAAAGCTGGGCCCGCAATCCCGTTTCCACCCTGCCGCTGTCAGTGTTGGTCGCACTGGCAGCGGCGTCTTTTTCGTCCAGGCAGTCGCACCGTTCGCATGGATCCAGAGCGGCCCCACAGAAGGGGCAGGTGCGGAAGATCATATTATGCCCTTCACCCCTCTCGCCAGCTCTGGCAGAGCGCCGATATCTCGGACCGCGCAATGCCCTGCAACAAGGCACGCTCCATTTGGGGCGAGCACAGGCGGCACATACCAAGCGCAGCGTTCGCCTTGGCATGGTACGAAGCTGTCGTCAACCGAAATAGAAATCAGGGGACAGATAGTATTTTCATTCATGAGTTGTATTTCCTTTCTCGTTGTCGGTCGTGTATTTCTCTCACGCGCGCGTATAGTGAAAAAACATTAACTTTCTTAACCCTAATTAACTAACAAAGTGAATTTGGGTTAATCGGGGGTAACTTTGGTTAATAAATTAACATCTTTTTTTGTATACGCGTGCGCGCGAGGAACTTATTTTGTTTCTGTGATTCGCGTTTGGTAGCCGTGAGGCACCTGATACTGTTCAATCTTGATTCCACGGACATTGCCCTTTCCTTTTGCCCCATAGGTCACAATCAGCCCGTCCTTTTCCTGTAGTTCGCGGCAGAAAGAGCTGTTCAGCTTTTGCTTTAGATCTGCAACGGAGTAGAACGGAGGAAATCCCAGCAACTTTGCGCCGATACTTCTCACATCCTCATAGCTCCAGAACCCGCCGCCCGGCTTGTCTGTGATAAGCTGGTTGAATACCTGCACGAGCGGTTCTCGTTCATACGGCACGCCTTTTTCTTTGCGCTTCTGAAGGCAGTTTAGATCTTCCACGGTCATTGGGCTGAAGCCTACCCAGTGAACGCCGCCGCGGTCTCCGATGGTGTAGGCAATACTCTGGCCTTTCGGGGCGTTGGAGCATTTCACATGAACCATCACGCATTCATCTTCATTTTCCGGATTTCTGGTAAGCTGCAGGATGCTGCGCATCGATGCTGGAATGTCTACGCTGCCGAGTGCCCGATTGACTGCAGAACGCTCGCCTCCGCCTTTACCCATGTGGGCAATAATCGCACAGGAGCAGTCATTGCGCTCGCACATTTCAAATAGCTTGGCCATTTCTGGGCGTGTTTCATTGGAACGGAACATATCAACGCCGGCGCCCAAAAACGCCTGGAATGGATCAAAGATTACCATCTTTGCTTTTATCTGCCTGATAGCACTTTCAATCTCTGGGCTGTTGAAGGTGAGGCCGGCCGCATTGGTGAGAAAATGGCATTTGTCCAGATCTCCGCCGCTCGCCTCGATGCGCCCGCGCAATACCGGAAGATCATCCTCTACTGACAGAATCAGCACGTCGCCAGGGGCCTCAATGGAAATACCCAGCAACGGTCTGCCGGTGGTCATATGGGCCGCGATAGCGCACATGAAAGCGGTCTTGCCGCTGCCGTTGTCACCTTGGATCAGCGTGCCCTTGCCTCGTTGGAAGTAAGGCGCAATGCTCCAGCGCGGCGGCTCATACGGAATTTCCGATGCTTTTACCAGTTTGTAGCCTGCGCCCTGCTCTGCAGTTGGTACCCACTCCTTTGTCTTGACCATCAGAGCGGCGATCTTCTCTGCAGCCGGCTCCAGTCCGAATGCGGCTACCATATCAGAAACGTCACCGTGCTCAGGGATCTCCGGCCACACTGCTGACAGATCCAACAGCCGGACGCTCGCGGCGACACCGTGCAGCGCCCTGCAGGTCTCGGCGGCATATTCTTTGCCGACCTTGTCATTGTCTTGGAACACGAATACCTGAAGGCCGCGCAGCTGCTCAGTATACTCCTTCCGCCATTTGCCCGGGCCGGCACCGTCAGCGCCGCTTGCAGCATTGAAGCCGAGGCGGTGGAGCGTGAGCGCATCCTTCTCACCTTCGGCTACGGTGATGCACTCCTTTAGCTCGCCGGCTACAAAGAGCCGGTGTGCTACGCCCTGCCTGTTGTAGATCCAGCCGCCTTTTCCGTCTGGTCGGCGCCATGTGAAAGACTTATCCTCTCTTCGGAGCTTCTGCGCGATCAGTCGTCCCTTATCGTCAAAGAAATCGTATGTAGCCACAACGGAAGAGCCGGCCTTGTGCTGCTCTCTCGGTGTGTCATAGGCGGGGAATACGTCACCCGGTCGCAGATCCGCAAAGAGATCTCTTTGCTTCAGCCCGAGAGCTGCCAAAACATTCTCAGTCGCACAGCCTGCCTGACAATGGAACAAAATACGATTATCCTTCCCCACACCGACCGACAGGCTCGGTTTACTGTCCTGGTGCGCTGGGCATTTGGCCATATACTGACCGTCACGACCTTTGACACCTTCCAGCCGATTCAAAAACTCAGCGAGATCCATACTCCGCTCCTGTGCCTCCTGTTTCAAAGAGCTTGTCCATATACTCCACCAGATCGTCACGGCGGAAGAACCAGCTCTGTCCTTGCTTTGCGCCCTTCAGGACGCCTTCCTTTGCCATCTTGGCAATCACCTCCGGATTGCGCCGGAGCAGCAGGCCGGCCTCGGCGCAATCGCAGAGGACGGGTAGCTCTGCCACGTCATGGATCACCCTGCGCGGCTTATTCTGTCTCATTGGCCTATACATGGCGTTTTTTCCTTTCTGCCTTGTCGAGTATGTAATTACCCTCGGCGATGGTTGCAGGCTCAGTATCGTTCGTTGAGCCGTGTTTTTTTACAAAAGAACCGTTATTCTGGATGCCTGCACGGTTGGGGTTCTTGCCAAACCTAAACGGATGCAGGGTGCAGGCATTGACTGGACAGTGCCGGACTTCATTGACCTGACCGCAGCAGCAGTCCAGGCACTTTGCTCGAATTGCTTTCATGGGCGTCATTACCGCGCATCCTCGATGATTTCTCTTACCTCAACACCAAGTCCAGAGGCCAGTTTACCGGCCGTCCTCGGTTCACAGGTACCGCGCCGGATAAGGGTGCTGACATTCTGCCGCGAAATTCCGCAGCGGTTTGCGAGATCTGCTTTCGTCATACTTTTTTCCGCAAGCAGAGTTTCGATTTTTAGTACGCTGATCTTCATTCGTTGTTCACCTCTCTACCAAAAATTTATTTGAACGAAATCTCGTTTAATATGCATGATAAACCGAATTTCGTTTATTGTCAAGTATTTGATTGAAATTTCGTTCAGACTGTGGTATTGTATAAATCAATATTGAGAGGAGGGAGCTTCTTGGACACATATGATTTGATTGATAATGCCATAAATGCTCGCCACATAAGCCGTCGTAAATTAGCACAGGGGATTGGGGTAGCACCTTCAACTTTTCAATCTATGATGTCACGAAAACGAGGACTGACATTTGATATGCTGATGCAAATAGTAACGTTTCTTCAGATACCTCCGGAGGCATTCTGGACAAATGCCAATGACGACCTCTCCTTGGCATACGATATCGGCATTAAAGATGGTGCAGAATTAGAAGCATGGAGCAATCAAATGATTGACGAACTGACTCGTCGAGAAGGCTATAGCTTTTCTGAAGAAGAGGGCCAGCTCATCAATGCCTTTTCTACTCTCAATCCTTCCGGCAAGGCCGAGGCCGTCAAGCGTGTATCAGAACTGGCCGAAATTCCCAGATACCAGCGTTCTGACGCGCAAGATACCGCCAAGGGGACAGATGCCGACCTCCACGCAGAAGCGCCCATAAACGGCTCAGAATCTCCCGCAGAGGGCAAAAATAATGCCCTGCACCGAAGTACAGAGCATTGACAAAATGAAATTGAACGGCTATACTTGAAGAACAAACGAAGGGCGCTGCCGGAACGGTCAGCCCCCTAAAAGTGCTTTGAAGTGATCGCCGTACTTGTCAGGGTGCCGGCGGTCACTTCTTTTTATGCGCCTGGATAAACAGGCTGCAGATACCAACGATGAGAATACAAAACTGGAACAGGTCCGAGTATGTAACCATTGGGCAGCCCCCCTTTCGTGAGATCAGAGGGCAAAAGAAGCTGCCCCCTGTCGAGGGCTGACCGCTGCGGTTCGGCAGCGCCACAGACAAAATAGCATAGAATTTGACAAAAAGCAAGGGGTGAGAACATGGCCAGAGCAAAGAAGCGCGCCGATGGGCGTTATTGCTCTCAGATCTATCTGGGCCGCGATGAAAACGGCAAGCGCAAATATAAGAGCGTCTATGCGAAGACGCCGGCAGAGCTGAAGGAGAAAGAAACCTCTGTCAGGCTCCAGCTCGGGCAGGGTCTTGACGTTCTCTCCCAACGTGACAGCTTTGCCACATGGGCGGATGATTGGCTTCGCCTGAAGGAGAAGGAACAGATCACCTGCCGGCAGATGGACAACTACCGTAGAGCGGTAAAGCTCTGGAAGGAGGAGCTGCTAGGCTATGAGATCGGTCAGGTGCGTGCCGACGATGTGGAGCGGGTATTGATCGCGCTGTCCGACCATGGGCTCGCTCAGCGTACTATAGATCTATATCGCTCGGCCATGAGGCAGATCATGCGTCGGGCCGTAGGGCGTGTTATTCCAACGAATCCGGTCGAGCAGGTAGAGCTTGCCGCCGTTGGCCGAAAAGCGGAGCAGCGCCGCGCTCTGACCGCCGAGGAACAACAATGGATCTGGAACACGCCGCACCGTGCGCAGCCTGTAGCGGTCATTATGATGCTTTCAGGCCTACGCCGTGGTGAGCTGGCCGCGCTGACATGGAATGACGTGGATCTGAAGGCACGGACGATCACCGTCAACAAGGCGATCGAGTACGATTCCAACGGTACGCCTACGCTCCGGCACGTTACCAAATCAGATGCCGGTATGCGGACGGTGGATATTCCACAGCGGCTGGCCGACTATATGGCCGCTATGCCGAGAGACGGCCTGCTTGTGATCCACAGCGCCAAAGGCGAGGTCATGACTGCAACGGCGTGGGCGAAGCTATGGCGCTCCTATATGCGGGAGCTGAATATCAAATATGGCACAAGGACACCGGCAGATCTGGAGCGCATGAGATCCAGCAAACCAGGCCCAAAGGTCTTTGACATGACGATCCCGCCCATCACGATGCATTGGCTTCGGCACACCTTCTGCACGCTGCTCTATCTGGCCGGTGTGGATGTGGTGCAGGCGTGTGCTCAGATGGGCCATGCTGATGTATCCACGACATTGCGGATCTACACACACCTCGATGCCATTCACAAGAGGAAGTCCGTGGATAAGCTGGACGCCTATCTGTCGGGCAGCTCAAAAGCGGAAAATGAGTAAGCGTGCAAGTCAGATGCAAGTCAAATACCGTGGTATACATTGGTAATCATGGCATTTATTGTGCCTTTTAAGCAGGGTGTCCGGGGTTCGAATCCCCGACGAGGCACCAAGGAAAAGCCCCGAAACCATCGTGGTTTTAGGGCTTTTTGCTTTTTCTGGCAACTTGATTTGTTAGTAGTGCGTTAGTAGTAGAGCTATTCCATCGTTGCGAGTTTCCTGTCACCACGGGACGGCAAAAAGCAGGTGTTCGGAAATTCCGAACACCTGCTTTCGCATTACTTGTAGCGTCTCCACGGGTTATTGGCGTCGCTCTTCGGGTATCTGCTCTTGAAAAGGGTGTAGCTGTCCCGGCCAGAGAGACCCATGCCCTTAATGATGTTGATAACCTGTTTCTGCGTCAGACTGCCGTCGTCGTCTCCAAGGTCGCACAGGGCCTTGAACATGGCTACGTCGTCGGGATTGACGCCCTCGTATTTCTCGGCGTGGCTCGTCTTTGGCGCTCGCAGCTCCGAAAGAATGCGGTTCGTCGCCTCTTCCTTTGCGACCGCCTTTGCCGCGCGGAGAACGGCGGCGCGCTCGTCTGCGCTCTGGCTGGGGGATAGCATATCCTCGACATACTCCCAATATAGGCGATTATAGTCGAATTGATATTCAACGTACTGCGAGGCGGAGAGCGAGTGTGTTTTCTCGTCGCCGTCCTTGACCGTAACCGGCAGGCAGCTCGGCAAGAGTTCGGTCCCACCCTGCTCCTTGCACACGTCATAAACCATGCGTTCCGCGTCAGTTACGATATTGTGGTCGTGCGCCTTTCGGTATTCATAGATCGCGTCAAGAACCGTCTGCCGCGCTCCGCGGTTTACGATGGTATCCGGCACATTCTTTGCGAGCTTGTTGTAGCTCGAATAGAACTCCACCATTCTATCGTCCATCGCGGCAGCAATAGCCTTTTCCATGTTCGCCGGGTCAGATTTCTTGGTCTGCGAGGACTTTTCAGCCTGATCGTAGAGCCAGTTTGTCAAATCCTGCGAATACTGATTGTCCTTGATGTAGTTGCCCTGAACGCCGAACGACCAATCACGGTTCTCCTCACCGACGGGGAAAATGGCCTTTTGCGCTTTCCAGAAGCCACCGAGTGTATTCTGGAAGAAATAATCGACCATGACGGGGCTGACGTCGAACGCCTGCCCGATCCAGTATGCGAGTTTGCTCGTGCGCTCGTTGTATCGGTCTCTCGGTTCGAGGTATCGCATTCCCGTGCTTTCAATGGGCCTGCCGAGGAAGTCGCGGTTTGCCACCATGTAGCTGCCAACGCCGATCAAACCGAGCGAGCCAATGGCACCGGCGGCGTCAAGGTTCGCAAGGTCAGAGAGAATGCTCGGCAGGAAATTGTCCGTCGCATATTCATAGAAACCGTCAAAGGCGTGCTCGTTCCCGCCGACGGTGCGCTCCAAAAGCGCCTCGAAGAGCGAGGTGAGGACCGCCAGCTCGCGCGGCTTCGGCAGGCAGAGGTATTTCCCGTCGCCAAGAGGATAGACCCAATAGCTGTTCTTCGTGTAGGTGGAGAGCTGCTGGTAGTCTTTCTTGTTCTCGTCGCCGCTGTTGTTGATGCCGTAGTTTACGGCGGCCAGCGCAGCGGAGGCGGCAAGGTACATGAGGAAGCGGCGCTTCGCCGCGCCCTTGCGCTTGCCCGCAGGCGCGTCCTCGGCGGTGATCCAGCGCGCGTGCTTGTCGAGGCCCTGCACATTGGCATTGAAGAACGGAACGGCCTTGTTTACCTCCCGTGCGCGGATACCGCCGCGGCGGAAGTTGACAGTGATATCCATCGCCTCATAGAATGCCTCCTGCGGCGTCATGCCGCGTTCACGCATGAGCTTGTAGGTGGCGTAGCGCGGGCCAAGCTCGATAAGGTCGCTGATATACGCGATCATATCCAGCGGGTTCAGGTTGATCTTCTTCTCGCCCGTAAGCTGCTGCCGTGCGCGTCTTGCAAGGTCACGGTCCGCGGTGTAGGCGGAGGTTTTGCCGCCGCCCATTGCGAGGTATTCCAGATAGAGCGGGTCCGCTCCGCTGCCCTTGATCTTATTGACGTAGGCGCTGCCAATGGCTTTTACAAGGTGTGCGACGTTCTTATCCTTGGAATAGGTCAAAAGCGTCTGAAAGTCTCGCGGCATATTGGAGAAGATGTTCCACAGCAGGTTCATGCCAGTGATATTGCTCGTCATGAAGCGGCTGACGATGGCGTAGGCGTCAAGAATGCCGTTCATGGATTTCGGGGAAAGGCTTGTGATCGACGAGAGCAGCAGCGGGTCGTTGATCTTCCAGAACTCCGGCTCGCCGCCGCGCATGACGGTAACGACGTCGCCATAGGCTTTGCCGCGGCTGAACTGTTCGAGGACATTGGAGATATTGCCGATGGTGTCCAGCATGAACATTTTGTCCTCTGCCGTCATGCCGCTCTGATCGACGGTATCGCTCAATTCCTTTTTCAGATCGACCGCGCGGAACAGGTCCTTTTTCATCGGCGTCGGAACGGGTTCCAAGAGAGAGGCGTCCGCGCCGAGGCGTCGGGCTTCGTCCGTGATCTTCCGCATAACATTGTTCCGCACGCCTGCGTTCACCATGAGAACGATATTGTTGATGATGTTATCGACGGGGTGAACGATGTCAAGGCCGCTGCCGTGTGCCTTTTTGATGGGGTTCTTCTGGTTGGCGAAGCCGCGCTTTGCGCCGATGCCTCGGCTCTCCACGCTTACGGCACGATTGAACGGAACATAGTATTTCCAGCGCTCGTCCCACTCCTTTGCCGTCTGCGCGCTGATAAGGCCGGTATCCACGCCCCACACCTGCCGCAGATCGCGCTCAAACTGATAGAGCCGGTCAGCGGCCTCCTTGAATTTCGGGTGCTGCTGTTCCAGCGCGGCGGCACGGCGCTCCATAAATTCCGTGCTGTTCTTCCGGTCGTCGGCAAACACGCGCATGCCCTCGGAAAGACGCTCCGGCCCGTGCCGGACGATGAGGTATTCGCCGAACAGTCGGTACTCCTCCTTGTCGTTGAGATTGATGCCGTGCAGCGCGGTTTTCAGGCCGCCGGAGATGTACCTGCCGTCCGCGTCCGTGAGGTCGCCGACGATGATCTGCCCCGCCATAGCGTCGCTGTATGCGGCGTTTGTGGCGAGCTTGTAGGTGTCCGCGCCGGTCGCTCGGTCAAAGAGCTTGATGCCGTGGTTGCTGTCTACCCACGCCTGATAGAGCGCGTCGGCATTCGCCTTGATCTTCTCGTCGTAGGTGCGTGCGTCGGGTCGGCCCTCCTCACGCAGACGGACAGAGCTGGTCGCCGTGTCTGCGTCAAGGGAATAGTAAGCGTTTACCTCGTCCGCGAGCTGGTCGAGCTGCGCCATGTCTTTTGCAGGCAGCAGGTTCTTGATGTAGGCCGTAAAGGTCGGATAGTCGATTGCCGCCACCTCGCGGTTTTGCAGGTATTTGCGAAAGTATTCGGCGATGCCCTCGCTTACCCACTTCTTTTTGGGGTAGCTGTTCCGCACCGCATCGTCGAGGCCGCCCGTCAGCTCGTCCCGCATGACAGACGATAGACTCCCGCGCAGGTCGTAGGTATTGTCAAGGTGATGGCCCAGCTCGTGTGCAATGTTCGGCAGGTCGTTGACGAGCTTCGAGCGGATACCGTGGGTCGCGCGGTCGTACTGGCCGCGTTTGCCGCGGACGTGTCCGGCGGTGATATTCGTCCCGAAGTCGTGACGTATCTGCTCCACGATCTCCGAAATGCTCTTGGCCTTTTCTTTGGTCTCGCCGCCCTTGATGCGCTCCGCGTCCCATTCGTCCTTTGGGTCGCGTACATTGCTAACCATGTTCGCGTCCACGTCGCCGGAGGGGGCAGGCTCTCGCACATCGACAACGGGGTTATCCTTTAGGATGCCGCGCAAAACGGATAGGCCCGCTTCGCCGGTCGGGATAAACATGCGCCATTCGTAGTTGATACGCTCCGAGAAAATGCTGGGGTACTGCCTTTGGAGGAACCAGAGGTTTGTCCCGCTGATCTCCGTGCGCCACTCTCCGCTGACGCGGCGGCGGGTGAGCTTCACGCGGTTATCGCGCAAGACGACCTCTTTGCCCTGCATGAGAATAAGGTCGCTCACCTGCTCCGGCGTGTAGGTCTGCATGGTGCGGTTCGCGCCGAAGCTGCGCAGAACGCCGTCGATCTGGTCGGGGCGAATGACGCGGCCAAGGTACTGCCCGCCGTCGCTCGTGACAACGCGCATAACGCGAGTGTTGTTCGCGGGCAGCCGGTTCCAGATAGGGAGCAGCGTGCCGGTGAGCAGGTGGAGCGTGCTTTCGTTGTACTCTGGCGCTTTCGCCGTCTCCTCTTTCCACGCCTGCGCCCACTCGCTCTTATTAAGCTTCGTGGTTTTCTCGTTCAGGGTGCTTTCCACATAGACGCTCCGCACGCCGCGCACGGGGCTTTCCAACGAGAAACGGCGCTGTATCTCGCCCTTTTCATTGGTCTTGCTGGAAATTTCGTAGACGGCGCGGACGCCTCCATCTTCCAGACGAACAAGGCCCTTGAAGTCTCTCAGCTTGGTATCCAGCGCAGAGAACGGAATAAGCTCCGGCTTCCGGTAGACCTTCATCTGGACGTAGCGCGTATCTGCGCCGCTCGGGTCCTTGCGGATCACGGTCTCGTCCAAAACCTCTACCTTATCCGCACGGTAGTTTTCAAGGCCCATATCGACCGTCCCGTTGGCAATGGCGGCGTCCATCATGCGCTCAAAGGTGTCGTAGAACTGCTGGAATGTCGCGTTCTGCTCGTCCACTTCGAGGGACAGTATGCGGTTGAGGAATTTACTGATGTCGCGCAGGTCGGGGCTTCCCTCGTTGATGCGGCCCCATTCGTCAAAGAGCTTGTCGTAAAGGCCGAGCTTTTTTAGAACTTCCTTGTCAGCACTCTTATAGAATGTGGCAAGCGCGTCCATAGCGATGGGGTTTTCAAGGTTGTCCTTTTCGCCGAACACGCCGCCGCTCGCCTGACGCTGGCCTTTTGTCAGCGCGCCGAGCTGGTCGAGGCGGCGGGCAATGGTCGAAGTGAAACGCTTCTGCCCCATAACGTTTGTCGTCACGAGGCGGAAAATGGGGGCGCTCGCCTGATTGCTGCGGTGTGTTCTGCCGAAGCCCTGCACCGCCTTGCTTGCACTCCAGCCGGGCTGTAGGAGGTAATGCACGCGCTGCTGCTGGTTCTTCGCGCGCAGATCGGCGTGGTAGCTGCGCCCCGTGCCGCCCGCGTCGGAGAAAACCAGAATGCGCTTTTTCCCGTCTTGGAACATATTGGTGTCCGCTGCCCTCGAAGCGGTTCCGCGGCTCTCTACCACGCGCTTCATGTCGCCGTTTTCGTCGGGCTTTTCCACCACACGGCGCGTCCTGCCCGTGACCTCAGCAACGTTGTCCGCGCCGAAAGCGTCGAGCAGCATTTCCAGCGGACCGTCCGGCACTTTCATCTGCTGTAGCTCGGCAATCAGGTTGTCGCGCATCTGCACAGCCTTCTTGTCCAGCACGGGCTTGCCGTCCTTGTCCAGTACGGGGCGGGAGCGCTCCTTGCCGTCCTCGTCGGTGTACTCCTCGTACAGCTCGACGGGGAAAGACTTTTCAAGCATCTGGATAAGCGTGTCGGAGGGGGTGAGGTCCAGATCGTCCAGCGAGCCGCCCGCCGCCTCGTTCTTGGCGAGGGCGCGGTCTGCCTGTGCCGCGTTTGTGTTCGTGAGCTGGAGAACGCAGCTCCGGCCTGCGGCCAACTCGCGGCGCATATCCTCGATCACGGACGGCATAGCCATCGACGTGATGATCTGGTTATAAAAGCGCTGCTGCGTATTATAGAACGCGCCGACTGCGCGGGTTCGTGCATTTCCGTCCTTGCTTTGGCCGGTGACCTCCAATGCCTTGTTCATGTTTTGCAGCACCTTTTGCCACGCGCGGCTCATGGTGTTGTAAATCTCCGTCTGCATCGGCGTAAGGTCGTGCTGCAAGGTGTCGTACTTCACGTCATCATAGCTGATGCTGCGGGCCATGTAGACGCCCATCGCTTTCATATCGCGGGCGACAAGCTCCATTGCAGCCAAGCCGCCGTCGCTGATCTTCGATATAAAATCGTTGACGTCGTTGAATGCCGTCCCCTTGCCCCACAGTCCGAGCCGGTCAAGGTAGCCGTACTGCGTGATGTCCGTCGCGCCGGTCGCGCTGGCGTACACTACGCGGGCGTTGGAAAGTGCTTTTTGCAGGTCATTTCCGGCAATAGCCTTTGCAGAGGGCTTTGTCTTTCCGCGCTTGCCCTTTACGCTTATCAGCCCGCCGAGGTTGTGCGCTTCATCGAACGCAATTACGCCGTCGAAGTCCTCGCCGAGCCACGCTTTCAGATCGTTGAGACGGCTCATGCTACCCTTTGTCATTTTCAGCGTATCGTAGGTGACGAACATCACGCCTTGCTTATCGGTGATAGGCTGTCCGAGCTTGTGCTTGCCGAAATCAAGAATGTCGTCCTTGCTGCCGCCGAGGTCGGACCAATCGCGGCGGGCGTCGTTGATAAGCTCGGGCTTTTCCGATACCCACACGGCCTTTGTACGTCCTTGCAGAAGGTTGTCCATGATGATGCCGGCGAGCTGTCGGCCCTTGCCGACGCCCGTACCGTCGCCGATGAAGTAGCCCCTGCGTCTGCCGTCCGGAAGCGTCTGACTGTGCGCCTGTCCAGCGTACACGACGTTTTCAAGCTGCGCATCGGAGAGAATGCCCTCCTTGGCGATCCGCGCGGGAAGCGCGGGCGTATAGGTCGGGTCCGGCGGAAGCACCGCGCCCATTGCTGCGCTCTCCACGAGCTTTGCGGGGTGCTTCTTCGCGCCCTTGATGTGTACCTTGCTGGGGGAGTAGGTGGAATAAACGCTGTCGGGGTTATCGCCTTTGAAATTTTTTGTATCTGCCTTTACCCGATTAGTTCTGTCAAGTTGAAGTTCGACAGTACCATCTCTGTGAATTGCCCCGCTTTTTCTTGCGTTTCCTCGGACTGAAAGTTCTTTTTTTCCGCCAACAGCAAGGCTTTCTGCGCTGCTTTCAAGACTTCCTTGCTGTAACAATCCTCCACGGTCTCGCCCGTGTTTACGTTCCGAAAGAGAGCTATTTCCACTTCTTCGTCCGTCATCGTTCCGACCGCGTCTATTGTCCAATTCAGGTCGTTCGCCGGATTGCCAGGTATCCACGACGGGTTCCATTCGTGTGTCCAAAACAGGTTCAGACAGTCCCTGATCGTTTGCGCCAGCGTTTCTTGTCCTGTCATTTCTGATGTCCTCCATAATGTCAGGGATTTTAGAAAGGTCCTTATAGGTGCCGGTGACCGTCGGCGTCTGGTTCGGCCCTGTCTTGTCGATCACGACGAGCTGCACGTCAAAGGTCGTCCCGTACTTCTTGTAATTCTCTCCGTCAATGCGGATATTGGCGCGGACGCTGTACTCGAGGCGCAGGTCGTCCCACCACGCGCGGAACGCAGGAGCGTCGTTTTCCATGCCGTTGCCGAGGATCGCCACCAGTCGCCCGCCATCTTCAAGACGGTCAAGTGCCTGTTCAATGTGCCGCTTCGCATTGGCGGTCTTGTTGTTCGCCATTCTCCCCGCCGTAGCAGAGAACGGGGGGTTCATAAGGACGACGCTCGGTTTGATCTCGTCCGGCAGCAGGTTGTTGATCTGCTCCGCGTTGAGATTATAGGTGCCGTCCAGCCCAAGCTGTTTCAGGAATGCGAGGCGGCGCGTCGAAAGCTCGTTACCGTACACGGTCGCGCCCCACGCTTTGGGCCAGAGGGCAAGACCGCCGATACCAGCGCTCGGTTCAAGAACAATGTCCTTTGTGTCCACATTCGCCGTCCACGCGGCAAGGTAGGCGATATTCGGCGGCGTGGAAAACTGCTGGAAGCTCTCCATTTCCGCCGTGCGCTTCGTCTGCGTCGGGAGCTTCCATAAAAGCGTTTGCAGCTTCGCAAGCGTTTCCTTTGCGTTCGCCACGCTGCCGTTGCCCTGCCGCACAAGCTCGGAGTGCATGAGATATTGGTTGACCGCAAGCTCCATGCCGTCATAAGCGTCCTTGACGGTATAGGCTCCCTGTGCCATCGTGCCGCCATACGCCTTGTCCGCGATCTCGAAGAGGCGGGCGCTGCTGAATGCGGTCCCGCGTTCAATGCTGCTGCGTACCTCGTCCGCGATCTGCTGCTGGGGGTTCTTGGCGCTTAGTTTGCCAGAACGTTGTCCCCGTTCGGGTAATAGGCCATCTCGTCCACTTCGATCCCGCGCATCTGCGCGTACTGCTCCACGCGATCCTCCATCTCCTGTATTGAGAGGTCCTCCGTGTCGATTTTCCTCTCGATTGCTTTTAGGGCTTCGTGCGGATCGTCCATCTGCATGATCTTGTCCCACTCCATTTGCTGTTACCTCCTGTGCATGAATAATAGGGTGACCGTCGTTTGCCGTGCCGACGGAAGTTACCTTGATATTTGTTTCGGGCAGAAGAATAACCTCTTGCTGTCTCGGAATACCGTATGTATCCGCGATGTCCGCGCCGCTCTTTCCGTCGATAACCATGTGAACAACATAGTCCCCGAAAAGAGGATACCCATTCGGGCGCTTCGATGTAGAGGTAAAGGCTTTGAGGGAAACCGTGTTTCCGTCCGCATACTCGGAAAGGAATGCGTCGTATGCTTCTGCGCTGTCAAACTTCAGATTGCGGTATGTTCTGCCATCAAAGGTCGGAAACTTCTTTAGGGCAGAGGTTACGCGCCCGATTACGGCGAGATCGTTTTCCTTTACCGCGCCCTCATTCATGCGCTTGTTCAGCATACGGAAGGTAGTGCGAACATAGTTTGCGAGCGAAGTGCCGTCATTGGCGTCAATGCCATATTTCGCGTTTGCCGCAGCCCTTTGCGCTTTGATCTTCACGAAATCCGCGGCCTCGATTTCTGCCTCTGCGCGGCTTTGGGCATATACAGGCACGCCCTCCGCATCAAATTCCGCTTTGGTACTCTCCATTGTACCGCTTTGTGTAGCCTCGGGCAAGTGGCTTTTTGCCGCCTGTGCGCTCGCAGCGTCGGCCTGTCCCGCGATATATGCGGACTGAGCCTGTGTACCGTCAATGCCGGACGGCAGATTGTTGATAAGCTCCGCTCGGCTCGTGCCGTTCTTCCCGGCGTCATACGCCTTTGCCATGCCACGGATATATGCCTCGGCATCCTGCCCGTCGCGATACTGCTCCGAAAGAACGCTCGCCCCTGCCTTGCCCATCGTTTTGGCAAAGCGCTCTACGTCCGCTTTGCCCTTGCTCTGAGTGGTACTGCCGTTGAACACGCTTTCCAGCGCTCCGCTGCGCACAGCGTCGTCAACTGCCTTTTCGTTAAAAATCTTTCCACCGTCAAAGGCCGCCTTAACGTCTGCGGGCGCATTGGTGCTCGGCTCCCGTGCCTCGCTCTGCTGCGTTTTCGGCTCCCGTGGTGTCGTTTCACCTGTCGGCGCTTCCGTGCGCTCCTGCGAGCTTGCAAGGTGCGTTTCGGGTGCGTTCTGCACCTGCGGCGCGGGGGTGGGTGCAGACGGTGCCGCTTTTGGTGTCGCTTTGGACGCTGCGGCGGTCACGGCGGCACGTCCGGCTACGGCAGGAGCCGCAGGGGACGGAGCGGCAGGGGAGACCGGCGCGGTCGGCTGGACGGGGGATTTCGGCGCGACCGGCGCGCTCGGAGGAGCACTTGGCGCGGTCGGGACAATGCCGCCCGTGCCAGAAATACCGCCGGAGCTGACGTTGGTATACTGCATCATGTCACCGTAGATGCTCAAAAGGAACTCGCGCATGGCGTCCACGTCCTTTTGCGCGCCCACGACCTGAAGCTCGTCGAGCGCATAGCGCATCTTGTCGGCGGCGTCCATAACGGAATTTGCCGCCTGCGCTTTCTGCTGCGCCGTCATACGCGGGTCGTCGATGGTCCGCTTGGCGTAGTTGTACCGCTCCTGCACATTCTCGTTGAGCGCTTTCATGTACCGCTTGTTGCCGACGCTCACGCGGGCGGTATCAATGGCGCGGGTGATCGCGCCGAACGCAAAGGCGGTCAGTCCGGTTTTCCCGATGGCGTTCCAGTCCGGTGTATAGCTCTCGTCCGTCATGGCCTTGGAAAGCTCGGTCAAGCCTGTCTCGCCTGCGGCGTAGCCGAGAGCGGACGCGCCGCCGAGGGCGACGTTGGGCAGGACGTAATTCTGCTTGCCGAGCTGCCGGAGCAGCTTCAAGCCGCTGGCATTGACCGCACCGGAGAGTGCCGAACCTGCGGCAACGCCGCCTGCGGAAAGCGCCATGCGAAGCGCGGCCTTTTGGCTGTCGTAGTCGTCGCCCGCTTGATAGCGGTACTCCGCGGCATTCGCGCCGCCGGAGGAGACCCCGCGCAGAAAAGTGCCTGCGCCGCCGAGAAGTGCGTTTGCGGCGGCCTCGGTGCCAATCTGCGTTGCAGCGGGAACAATACTGAGAATGCCCCGTTCGATGCCCTCTGTCCCGTCAAGGCTTTCTGCACTGCGCTGCTGCGCGCGGGTATATCCTTTGTCCGCGGTCCGGTAAAGGGTCCCTGCCATTTTGTTCCCAGCGCCAGCGGCCTTTGTGTAAATATCGCGCTGGGACTTGGCGACGGCGAGCGCGGCGGCGGCGTCCGATTTCTGGCGCACGCTCAAAGACGGGTCGCGCAGGTTGTTTTCCAGAGCCGCTATCTCGGCGTCAAGCCCCTCTACCTGCTCACGGTATACAAAGGTATCTTCCGAGCCGCCGCGCCGGTCAGCGGCAACGCCGCCGAAGTTTGTGACATTTGCGCCCTCGGACAAAAGGCCGCTCTTAATGCCGGAGAGCAGGCGGGAACCGAAGCTCCTTTTCGCCGCGGGCTGCGTCGTCTCCGCAGCGGGAGCCGCCCCCTGCGCGGG
>ERZ808245.53-NODE-53-length-81706-cov-5.080183_pt1 | contig 81706 bp, 59 predicted proteins | sample MGYA00521243_ERZ808245 | MGnify/ENA primary metagenome ERZ808245 (study PRJEB31516, sample SAMN03275576) | gut metagenome | biome: mammalia-associated habitat; material: feces | host: Papio cynocephalus | place: Kenya | collected 2012-07-07 ... | reverse complement strand
CCGTTCGTGCCCATCAGGCAGCGAGCCACCAGCGCAAAGGATGGGAGGAGTTTACCGATGCTGCCATCAAGGCGCTCAGCAAGGACAAGGAACACTTGGTGTTTATCCTTTGGGGCGGTTATGCCCGTAGCAAGGCTAACCTCATCGACACAAGCAAGCACTTGATATTGCAGAGCGTGCATCCTTCGCCACTGTCAGCCAACCGAGGCGGATGGTTTGGCAATCATCATTTCTCTCGCTGCAACGAGTATTTGCAGCAGAACGGAATCACCCCGATAAAATGGTAATATTTTCATAAGCATCTCTTAGAAAGATGCTTTATTTTTGCATATACATTTCATACAAACATTATGAACAAAGACGAACTTCGTATTCTCCAGGTGGGCAATGTTTTGGTCTCTCCTGACATCATCACCGAAAAATTCTGTTGCGACCTTGATGCCTGCAAGGGCGAATGCTGCATCGAAGGAGATGCCGGAGCACCTGTTACTCTCGATGAAATCATGGAGATAGAGAATGCGCTCGATGTGGTCTGGGACGACCTGTCGGCTTCAGCACAGGCTGTCATCGACAAGCAGGGCGTAGCCTATACAGATATCGAGGGCGACTTGGTAACGAGCATCGTCAACGGCAAGGACTGTGTGTTTACTTGCTATCAGGACTTAAAGGATATGAACGATGGACATACCATCCCAAATTGTTGTCTTTGTTCCTTGGAACGTGCTTTCAGAGAAGGAAAGTCGAAGTTTAAGAAACCTATCTCCTGTGCACTTTATCCGATACGTGCCAAGGACTTTGGCAATAACGTGATTGGCATCAACTATAATAAGTGGCGCATTTGCAAAGCTGCCATTAAGAAGGGAGAGGAGTTGAATATTCCGGTTTATCGTTTTTTGGAAGAACCTTTGGTACAGCGATTTGGTCGAGATTGGTATGATGAATTATGCGAAGTTGCTCAGCAACTGATTTCTTGCGATACGCCGACAACGTCATGCTGATGTGATTTTTCACAAAGCGGGATAGGGCAGAAACATTTTTGAAGTGTGTACGCTCGGCAATCTCTTTGATGGTAAGGCTTTGTTTACTTGCGTTTTCTGCCATGATGCAAATTCTGTTGATTAAACGTTTGTGAATGTATGCTAGGGGAGTTGTGCCGATGTATTTGCGTACGATTTTCTCGAGGGTGCTATTTGAAATTTCTAAGAGTGCAGCATAGAAGGAAACGGGCTTATGAAGTAAGACGATTTCGTCAACCTTTTCGATGAATTTATTGCATAGTCTTAAGTCGTTTGGAAGTTCCTTTTCTTTTTTATCAGCCACTTTCTCTAGTGCCATTTGAATAATTACTTCTATTAACTTGATGGCTGGTTGGAAGCAACTATTGGGCCTTGAATGGCTTGTGAATCTTTTGATTTCAGTAAAGTACCAACAAGTACTTTGTATTTCCTCTACCTCCAGTTTGACGGTGTCTGTATCTAGTAATTTCTTCTCAAGCATTAATTTACTGTTGATGCTTTCAGTTAGCATCGGCAGGCAATCTGCATTTATGAGTATGGCTTTACAGCAAAAGGTAGGAGATAGTATTTTGTAATTTTTCACTCTTTGTCCTAATGAGTATATGATGATATCGTTTTTTTCTGCGATGACTGTATGTCCGTCGATTTCATATCTTAGTTTTCCTTCTTCACATAGAATTAAGGTGATGCATTTCACTTTTTTGCAATGTTTGGGAAGATCTCTGAAAGTTAAGTTTTCAATGATGAAAAAGTCATCTTTTCTGAATGTTCCATTGGGAAAAGTTGCTTTGGCTTGTGGAATTGATATTTCCTCATAGAAGTTGTTTGTTTTCATGGATTAGGTTGGTTTTATGGTTTGTTTAATAAGTGCCGACTCTCTTTCTTAAAAATAGTCTAATGCTTCAATGTTGGTGATTTGATTATTTGTAAAATGAGAATCGCCATGGATAGTGACAGAGTCGCTTGTAATGGTTGAGAATTGCCGATAAGCCTGTTCGTCTAGTTCACCATTGCAAAAATAGTTGAAACCATCTACGCTTATTGCTTCTCCCTCTTTCGCTTCTCTGAGCGTTATTCTTGGTGTCCCGAAGAATTCTTTGCCGAAGTCATAATGCAGACTATGTTGTCCTTCCGAGACGCTTGTGTAAGTGCTGACATGACTTAAGACGAGTCGTTTGTCGTAGATGTCATATAATATAATATGGTATGGATGTGCTAGATGGTAGGAACCTAGTGGGTTGGACCATTCTTCTCTATTGAAATCTGTAGCTTTCCATTGTTTGTCGTAGTGTCTGCGATCAAAAGTCTCGTTGTTGCCTTTTACATAACATCCTTCTAGAATCTTGCATTTCCAACTACCATCTGCTTTGTGAAAAAAAGGTTTGCCATTGGCTTCTATTCCGTAGTAGTCAAGAGATAGTTGCTTGGATATGGCAGAACCATCTTGTGGCGCATACCAGATGGCAATGATGTTTGAGTCTGGTCGTAGAAATCTTGTGATGTCGTAAGTGTACATATAAAATGTGGAAGAGTCGGGATTCTGATAGTAGATGTTTGCTGATATATTTCTTTCGTTCACATAGACCTTTAGCTTTCCGCTGCTAGCAAAGGAGAGATGAGCCTGTTGGGGACGTTGGAAAGTTGTATATACACGAGAGAACAATACTTCTGAGGAATCGTCTGGTATGGGGTATGAAATCCAATGTGTACCAAATTCTTGTGAATAAGAATTTAGTACACAGAATAGCATTGTTATGATGAAAAATGCTTTTGTCATTTTAGAATCTTTGTTTCTCTCTCTTTGAATTTGATAATTTTTTCCTTTCCGTTATAGGCAACGGCTAAATTACCGCCTTCGTGGCTGGTAATTTCTGCTTTTGTTACTTTCTTATCCTTCCAACGGAGGTTGATAGTGTAGTTTCCTCTGGCTTTTATTCCTGTAATGCATCCTTCCTTCCATGCGTCAGGTAATGCAGGAAGCAACTCCATCTTTTCTCCATCGCATTGCATGAGCATCTCGCAAACTCCTGCCGTTCCACCGAAGTTTCCATCTATTTGGAATGGTGGATGGGCATCAAAGAGATTTGGATAGGTACCACCAGAGTGATGCTTCTTGTCTTTGTATTTTTCAGGACTAACATATGTCAATAGCTTGCGGAATATTTGATATGCTTTATCCTGTCTGTGAAGGCGTGCCCATAGATTGATACGCCATCCTGTGCTCCATCCTGTAGAATTATCTCCTTTTATCTCTAATGTCTTGGATGCCGCTTGAGCTAACTGTGGGGTCTTGGATAGGGAAATCTGATGGAAGGGGTACAGTCCCAATAAGTGTGACTGATGTCTGTGGTGCCAGTCTTGGTCATCCCAATCGTGATACCATTCCATGAGATTGCCTCGCTTACCTATATGGTATGGGCGTAGTCTGTCTAAAGCACTCTGCAATTGTTGTTGGTAATTTTCATCTGTTCCGAGAACTTTAGCTCCTCTGATTGTATTCTTAAAAAGCTCTCTGATGATCGCCATGTCTGCTGTGCCACCATAAAGTGTACTACCTCTGTATCCCTTGTCGGTAATGTAGTCTGCCTCTGGTGACGTACATGGGGCTGTTATTAATTGGCTTGGATTGTGCGGGTCTTCGATAAGCCATTCCAACATGAAGTCACAAGCTCCTTTCATCAGCGGATATGCAGTATCTTGCAAGTATTTCTTGTCGCGAGTATAGTCATAATGGTCCCATAAAGTTTGAACGAGCCAAGCTCCTCCCATGGCCCAATTGCTCCATTGTGGACTTTCGTTTCCTGTTCCTACAGGATTTGACATGGCCCATGCGTCTGTATTGTGACCAGCACACCATCCCTTGTTGATGCCATAGAAATGTTGGGCGTTATGCCGCCCTGTAATAGACATTCCTTTTACCAAGCCTTCTACGGGCTTTACCAATTCAGAGAGGTTGGTCACTTCTGCAGGCCAATAGTTCTCTTCTAGGTTGATGTTGATTGTATAGTTACCTCGCCAAGGAGAATATAGGGCTGGTGCCCATAACCCTTGGAGGTTGGCTGGAACATTTGGTGTTCTAGAACTACTTATCAATAAGTATCTTCCATATTGGAAATAAAGTGACTCTAGATATGGATTCTGTTCTTTGGCATCACTATATGCTAAAAGTTGCATGTCTGTTGGACGTTTGGTGTCAAAGTTTGCGCCTTTTAGTTGAAAATTAACTCTGTCGAACAGTTTCTTATAATCCTCAATATGTCGCTGTTTTAGTTCGTCGTATGAGTAGTTGACTAAGTGCCAAGCATCATCTGTAACATTTTCTATGTATGGTGCTCCTTCTTTGACTGGATGTTTGTCGAAACCATTGTAGCTTGTCTCATTGACAAGATAGACGATGGCTTCTGTCACTCCATGGAGATGAAGTGTGGAATCTGTTGCTTGGATAGTTCCGCCTATATTTTTTACTTGTAGTATGGAACAATAATGGATACTGTTTTCTTCTTCTCCTGTTACGTGTCCTGACATAGTTAGTTGGTTAGCCGAAGCTTTTACCTGGTGTGGAATAAGGGAAGTGAGCGAAATGTCGCTATTGATGGCACCTGCTTGGGAGGCACTTAGCCTAATGGCTATCATCTTGTCAGGATTGGAGGCAAAGTATTCCTTGTTAAATCTAATACCTCCACGGGTATATGTGATGGAGACAAGTGAACTGTCTAAGCTCAATTGTCTGTAGTAGTTACTAATCTCGCCTTGGTTGTAGTCTTGGATACTCAGAAGTCCCAGAGGTTGGTAATATTCGGAGTTGTGACCTTGTACGAAATGTTGTAGGGAGTCGGCCTTCTTATAGTCTTCTTGAAATAAGGCTTTCCTTATCTTGGGTATCCATTTGTAGGCTTCTCCTCCTTCTTGGGGATTTACTGGCTTCCCAGTCCACAATGTAATATCATTGAGATAGATGGAGTCGTTGTCTGCTCCACCATAGATGAGTGCTCCAAGTTTGCCATTGCCGATAGGCAAAGACTCTTCGAAGGCATTAGCGGGACGATTATACCACAAGTTTAGCGGTAACGATTGACCGTAAGCAATCGTACTCATCCCAAGTAATGTGAAAATAATATGTTTTTTCTTTGTCATCATAATTATAAGGTTAGATAGAGCTCAAGTTTTTTAATGATTCTTTGTGATGTTAAGAATATAGGGTAGGTTTATGACAAACCTACCCTTGTTATGTTAAGCGTCAATGTTTGCGTATGTAGCGTTCTGCTCGATGAATTCACGACGTGGTTCTACATCATCGCCCATCAGCATGGAGAAAATCTCATCAGCTTGCGCTGCGTTCTCAATGGTTACTTGCTTGAGCAGTCGGGTAGAAGGGTCCATGGTCGTTTCCCAAAGTTGTTCTGGGTTCATCTCGCCCAAACCTTTGTATCGCTGGGTATGGATGTTCTTGTCTTCCTGCCCTTCACCATATTTGTCAAGGAAAGCTTGGCGTTGTTGCTCTGTATAGCAATATTCGCTCACTTTGTTCTTGAATGAACATTTGTAGAGTGGTGGGGTTGCTATATACAAGTGTCCTTCCTCTATGACTTTTGGCATGAAACGATAGAATAATGTCATGATAAGCGTGTCGATGTGTGAACCATCGACATCGGCATCGGTCATGATGATAATCTTGTCATAGCGCAATTTATCGGTATTGGCTTCCTTGCTGTCTTCGCCATCTACTCCGAATCGTACACCAATGCTTTGGATGATGTTCATGACAGACTCTGCCTCAAAGACTTTGTGCCATTGCACTTTTTCTACGTTCAGAATCTTACCACGTAAAGGAAGTATGGCTTGGTGGAATCGGTCGCGACCTTGTTTTGCGGAGCCACCAGCCGAGTCACCCTCGACAAGGAAAATCTCGCATTCCTTTGGATCCTTGATGGAGCAGTCTGCTAATTTGCCTGGGAGGCCGCCTCCTGTCATGAAGTTCTTTCTCTGCACGCTTTCACGAGCTTTTCGTGCAGCGATACGCGCCGTAGCGGCTAACACCACTTTTTCACAAATGCGCTTTGCCTCATCAGGGTGCTCCTCTAGATAGTCGGACAAAGCTTCATTGACAGCTTGTTGAACCGCTCCCTGTACTTCGCTGTTGCCCAGTTTGGTCTTGGTTTGGCCCTCAAATTGTGGCTCGGCGACTTTGATTGATATAACGGCGGTGAGACCTTCTCGGAAGTCCTCTGGTGCAATTTCAACCTTTGCTTTTTCTATCTGTTTGGAGATAGTAGGGTCTGCCTCTGCATAAGCTTTGAGGGTACGTGTCAATGCCATGCGGAAACCAGTCAAGTGGGTGCCACCTTCTATCGTGTTAATGTTGTTGACATATGAGTGGATGTTCTCCGTGTAGTCAGTGTTGTACATGATGGCAATCTCAATAGGAATGCCTTGTTTCTCGGTCTTGAGATAAATGACGTCATCAAACAAGTGGGTGCGGTGACGATCTACATAGCGCACAAATTCCTTGAGTCCATCTTTGGCATGGAATATCTCTTGCTTGGTTTTCCCTTCTTCGTCAGGTCGAAGATCGGTCAATGTAATCTTGATTCCTGCATTGAGAAAAGCCAACTCACGCATACGATTGGCTATGATGTCCCATTTGTAGATGGTATGGGTAAAGATGGTTGGGTCTGGCCAAAACTGTTGACGTGTACCTCGCTTTGTGGTTTCACCAACTACTTTGACTGGATAAAGAGGTTTTCCCTTTTCATATTCTTGTTGGTAAATCTTTCCACCGCGGAATACTTGTGACATCATGTGTGTGGAGAGAGCGTTGACGCAGCTGACACCAACACCATGCAAACCTCCAGAGACTTTGTATGAGCCTTTGTCGAACTTACCTCCCGCATGTAATACAGTCATTACGACTTCGAGCGCAGACTTGTGAAGTTTTTCATGCATATCGACAGGAATACCTCGACCGTTATCTTCTACGGTGATGGAATTGTCTTCGTTGATGGTTACTTCAATGTCTGTACAATATCCCGCCATGGCTTCATCAATAGAATTGTCAACAGTCTCGTTGACAAGATGATGTAAGCCTTTTTCCGAGATGTCTCCTATGTACATCGCAGGGCGTTTGCGAACAGCTTCAAGCCCTTCGAGTACTTGAATGTTGCTCGCAGAATAATTATTTGCGTTGCTTTGATTTTCTGCCATTTCTTTGCTTAGTGTTATTATCGTGCAAAGATACGGAAAAAAGCTGAAAAAAGCAATTTTTGTTAGTGAAAAACTGCAAAAAAATAGCAAAAACGATACATTTTTATATAAAAGCAATAAGGTTGCAATCAAAGATTGCAACCTTATGTATTCTTTTTGCTAAAATTAACCCAACTTAGCAATATGCTGAGCCAAACCTGACTTCAAGTTTGCTGCCTTGTTGCTGTGGATTACATTAATCTTAGCTAACTTGTCTAAAAGTTTCTGAACTGTAGGGTAAAGCTTTGTAGCCTCTTCCTTGTCAGTCATGTTGCGCAATTTGCGAACAGCATTGCGCATGGTCTTTGCGTAATACTTATTGTGCAAAGCCTTCTTCTTGTCCTGACGGATTCTCTTGATTGATGATTTATGATTTGCCATCTTAAATATTTAATTTTTTTATTTTCTTTATGTAGTCCCTAGCAGAGTCGAACTGCTCTTTAGAGAATGAAAATCTCTCGTCCTAACCGATAGACGAAGGGACCATTTGATGTTTTGCGGGTGCAAAGTTACTACATTTATTTTATTCTCGCAAATTTTTTTGAGGAAATTTTCTCAAATTCCTGTTTTTTTTGTATTTTTGCCTCCAAAAACGCAAAATAAGCCATCATGATAGAGAAAACAAGAGCGATAGTTCTACATTTTTTTAAGTTTAAGGAGACGCTGTTTGTTGTGGATTTCTTGACGGAGTCTCATGGACGATTGACATTTCTGGTAAAAATGTCTTCTAAAAATAGGGGCGTTGTCAAGAGACAGTATCTCCAATCACTTATGTTGCTCAATTTGGAGTTTGATTATCGTCCAAATCTTCGGTTCCAAAAGATTAGCAATGTCGAGGTTGCTTGTCCTTTTGCTGATATTCCTTTTTCACCAATGAAAGTTTCTTTGTCTTTGTTTTTGGCAGAGGTGTTGGTCCATGCAACTCGATGTGAGCAAAACAATGGACCTTTGTTCTCTTTTGTCTTCGATAGTTTGGTATGGTTGGACAATTCCAAAGGGAGTGTGGCCAATTTCCATATTTTGTTTTTGATGAAATTATCCTTTTATATAGGTGTTGGACCGAATATCAGCGAGGCATCTTATGATAGGCCGTATTTTGATCTTGTTGGTGGTGAATTTGTGCCTTTGGTGCCCAATCATTCTCATTTTCTGTCCCAAGCAGAGTCAGGGATATTGCTTCAGTTGCTTCGCCTTGATTATAATACAATGCACCTCTACAAAATGACTCGCCTTCAGCGAAATCATTGTGTAGAGGTGATTCTTTCTTATTATAAAATTCATGTGCCGGGATTTCCGGACATGAAGTCTTTGTCTGTACTTAGGGAATTGTTTGGCTAAGCAAAACTGATGACTCCCTGTATGGGTTCTGCGTCATTTTTGCTTTCGCCATCTTCGCTGTTCCCCGAGGCTATGTTACGTATTTCTTCCAGCATTTGTCTTGTTCTTTTGTAAGTAGGTGTGTTTTCTACTTGCAGAATGACATCCTCGTTGTCCAGGTCTTCTGGTTTGAATAGGAAGATGTGTGGGTGGCGCTTGTACTGGGTCGTATTCCCGTCGCTGCCATAATATCGCTTTCTTCTTTCTTCGTTTTCGGCTCTCTTTTCCTCCTCCTCAGCGATTCTTCTGGATTCTTCTTCGGTATGCTTCTTGAGGTGTCTGTTCATGCCTTCCACATCTTCGAGACCGAATCCGGTAGCAAGCACAGTTACTTTTACTCTGCTTCCTAGCTCAGGGTCGATGGCAAGTCCCCATTTCAACTCGAAATCGTCTCCAAATTTTTCCATGAAGTCATTAACATCGTTCATTTCGTCCATGGTGAGTCCAGGGTTGTCTTTCTTTTCGCTGGCAAAGGCGATACTCAGCAGAATTTTCTTGGAGTTGAAGACGTCATTGTCATTTAGGAGTGGTGAGTTAAGAGCATCGTCAATAGCTTTCTTGACACGTCCTTCTCCTTCTCCATAGCCCGTACTCATGATGGCAACGCCACCGTCTTTGAGAACAGTCTTTACATCATTGAAGTCTAGGTTGATGAGACCATGGACGGTGATGATTTCAGCAATGCTTTTAGCTGCTACACTAAGGGTGTCATCGGCTTTGCCGAATGCGTCCAGCACAGCTAGGTCAGGATATATTTGCCGAAGTCTTTCGTTATTGATGACCAATAAGGCATCAACATGCTTTGACATTTCTTCCACGCCATCCAAGGCTTGGTCGATTTTTCTTGGACCTTCAAATTTAAATGGTATCGTGACAATTCCGACAGTCAAGATGCCTAGCTCTTTGCTTACACGAGCGATGACAGGGGCGGCGCCAGTTCCGGTTCCTCCTCCCATTCCCGCTGTGATGAATGCCATCTTTGTGCCATCGTTAAGCATATTCTTGATATCATCAAGAGTCTCTTCGGCTGCTTGCTTGGCTTTCTCAGGCTTGTTGCCTGCTCCAAGTCCTTCTTTTCCCAGTTGTAGATGTACGGGTACTGGGGAATCGTTGAGGGCTTGGTTGTCCGTGTTGCACAAAACAAAGCTGACATCATGGATGCCTTCTCGGTACATGTGGTTGACTGCATTGCCGCCACCACCACCGACACCAATTACTTTGATGATGCTGTTTTCCTTTTCTGGTTCGCCAAAATCAAGTATATGTGGTTTTGTATCTTGCATAATCTATATGAGCTTTAAAAATTAATACTGTATTATTCCTCTTCAGAGATTGTGTCTAGGAAGAAGTCTTTGATTTTTTTGAATCCTTTGTGTAGGAAACTATTTTCTTTTCTCTTCTTCGCTTCACGTTCTCTTTCTTCATCCTCCGCAATTTTAGCGAGTCTTTCTTCCTCTTCTTTCTTTTTCCTTAATTCTTCTTCGCGTTTTTGGGCAGGGGTTGGTACAACTCCCGATCCTGCGATTTCATTAGGATTTCTTTGAGGCTTCTGGAGGGTATCTGTGTTGGCGCTTTTTTCGCTATTGTTGAATAGGTCGTTGTTTATGTCGTCACCTGCACAGTTCATGTCGCCTTTTGCTAGAAGTCCCAGTATTGTATTCATGGTGCCGTCATGGTTGTTTATTTTGGCATCCTTTGATTTTACAGTTTGCGTTACGAACTTTGCGAATCTAATCTTTGGGGTATTTGTGTGACTTCTGAATACCTTTTCGATTTCTGGCATATTGCTGCCGCCACCTGTAATGATAAGCCCTCCTAATAGTTTGTCGGCAAATTCTATTGGAACTTGGTACCATGCGTTTTCGACAATCTCTTCGACTCTAGCTTCTACGATTTCTATGAATTTTTTGCTTTCGACCACTCTGTCTTTGTCGATGGAATAGTTGAGCGTTGGATCTATGTTTTTGATGTCGGTATATGCCTTGGCATATTTTAACTTCATCTTTTCTGCTTCTTGTTCCTCTATTTGGAGACAAGTTAGGTCTTTTGTGATATTGTTGCTACCCAAAGGGATGACAGACAGGTGGCGTAGGATGTTTTTGTAATAAACGGATACGGTGGTTGTGTCTGCACCTAAGTCTATTAAGGCGCATCCTGCACGTTTCTCTGAGTCTGTAAGTACGCTGTCAGCCATAGCTAGTGGGGCTAGATACATTTCTGCAATTGGAATGTTCGCCTTTTCAAAGCAAGCATAGATGTTGTTGTAGAAATTCTTTCTCCACAGAATGTTGAGGAAAATCCCTTCAAGATGGTTGCACTGGATTCCGACAGGGTCTATTTGATATTGGTTGTCAACCTTGTATTCTTGGGTGGCGGCATCCAATATCTCTTGGTCTGGATATGTCATGTTGCGGTTAATGTCCATCAACTCGTTTATCATGTCCTGGGTGATAATAGTTGCCGATGGCAAGTCCTTTACAATGACGTTTTTGATGCTTTTGATGGAGCGACCACCTACACCAACATACACTTGCGCTATGTCTTGCTTAAGAATATTCTTTAGCTTGTTGACCATATTGGTCAGGCATTGACATGTTTTATCTAGATTGTAGATTACACCTTTTCTGATGCAAGATGACGAATTCTCCTCGACGACAGCAAGTACCGTGATGCTTCCGTCAAGATTCTTTTGTCCTGCTATACCCGTCATTTTGGATGAACCTAGCTCTATTGCTACTATAAATTCTTTTGGCATAGTCTTTATTGTATTAAATGATTTCGTTATTTTAAAATTTAATGTATCAATGCATGTTAGCTATTGCTGCAATGCTTTTTGCAAATGATTTGATTGTCAAACTCCAGGTTGATATAGGAGTATTTGTTCCATCCTGCTTTTGAAAGCCCATACTTGTAGAAATTTTCCAAGCGTGTCATCTTTTTGTTTACAAAGGCATTGATGTCTCTTTCTCTTTTCTTGACGATGTTTGTCTCTGGAAGATTCCCCAAGTAAATGATATGGTTGCCTACACGTGGAACCAATTCTATGCTTCTGTCAGGTAGAACATTGATTTGTTCTATTTGGTTTCTCCACAACTCATTTGTCATCAGTGCCTTGCTTAGTAGCGAAATGTATTTTTGCGCATACCATTTATTGATGTATCCCGTGGCAATTATCATATCGCTGGTGTACTTGGTGTTGGGCATGATCTGGTTGTGGTCGTCCACGTAGTAATCCTCATTGTTAATGCTCTTGATTCTGACGATTGGCATTCGCTGTGTAAGGTTGATGTCAACCAATCCGTCTTGTGTCTTGTAGCATTCTGCCGACTTGACGAACGGACTTTGCTTAAGAGTTTCTTCTATCTTGCGGGTGCTGACCTGGCTAAGAGGTTTCTCCAAAGGATAAATTTTCTTAGCTTCTAATCTTTTCTTTATTTCTTTGGCATCAAGGAAGCCATTGGTCATCTCGTCTTGGATGTTGATGTTTACCTTTGTGCATAACAAGCCTGATTCATCAGGTTGATTAAACTTGGTGAATGCAAACACTAGATATATGCCTATGGCAAAATCTAATATGATGATGATCGTCTTCTTCCAATTGATGCGCATTATTTTTGCTTGAGAATTTCTGTCATTTGCGGAACGAAATTGTCTAAGTCGCCTGCTCCTAGTATGATGAGTACATCGAAGTTTCTTTTCTTGACTAAGTCTAGCACGTCTTCCTTGTGAATCATACTTTTTTCTACACCTGGCTTCAAGTTATCGTAGATGAGCTTGGAGGTTACTCCTGGTATAGGTGCTTCTCGTGCAGGGTAGATGTCACAGAGGATAACCTCGTCCAATAAGCTCAAGCTATCTGCAAAGTCTTTGTAGAAATCTCTAGTTCTTGTGTAGAGGTGTGGCTGGAAAATCGCTGTGATTTTACGTGTCTTGTACAATTCCCTAATGCTCTTGGCACTTTGATATATTTCTTTTGGATGGTGAGCATAGTCAGAGAGGAAGACTAACTTGTCGTTCTTGATTTTGAAATCGAAGCGTCTTTCTACTCCTTCGTAAGTTTTCATACCTTGTTTGATTTCTTCTGCCGTGCATCCGTTCAACTGTGCCATTGCCATGGCTGCAACGCCATTTTCGATATTGATAGGAACAGGTTGTCCCAACTCAACATCCTTAATGTCCTCTATCGGGGAGATAAAGTCGAAGGTAATCTCACCATTGTCTATTTTGATATTTTCAGCATGGAAGTCGCCTTCTGTAAGACTGTAGTTGTAAATCTTGACTCCTTCTTGCACATGCTCTTTCATTTCCAAATTCTTATGGATGATGAGAGCACCACCTGGTTGGATAAGCTCTGTATAGTGTCTGAAACTTTCCAGATAAGCCTCTTTCGTGCCATATATGTCGAGGTGGTCAGGGTCTGTCGCAGTGATGACGCTCATCCATGGACGCAGCCAATGGAAACTGCGATCAAACTCATCGGCTTCGATCACAACATAGTCGCTCTTGTCTGAAAGAATGTAATTTGTTCCATAATTCTTGGAAATACCTCCCAGGAAGGCATTGCAATCCACATGACTTTGGTGCATGATATGCGCACACATGGTAGATGTAGTCGTCTTTCCGTGAGTGCCAGCTACGCAAAGTCCTTTGTGTGTTTTGGTTAATGTTCCTAATACCTGGGCACGTTTCTGTATGGAGAATCCATGTTCTTGGAAGTAAACTAGCTCTTTGTGATCCTTTGGTATGGCAGGTGTATAGATGACCAATGTAGATTGAGCCTCTTTGCATACGTCAGGAATTTCTTCTACGTTCTCTTCGTAGTGGATGAGTGCACCTTCCTTTTCTAGCTCCTTTGTTAGAGCGGAAGGTGTCTTGTCATAACCTCCTACTGCAACACCTTTATGAAGAAAGTATCTAGCGATGGCACTCATGCCAATGCCACCGGCACCTACGAAATAAACAGCTTTAATATCTTTTAGTTCCATGTTATTTTCTTGCTAATTTTACAACTTCGTCGGCAATGACGTCGGCAGAGTTCTTAAGTCCTAATTTCTTGATGTTCTCACTCAGTGAGTTTAACTTTTGTTCATCACTGACAATCTTGATGGCTTTGTCGATGAGCAAACTTGGCGCCTCGCAATCTTTTACGTAGATGGCTGCGTCTTTATTGACTAATGCCATGGCATTCTTTGTCTGGTGGTCTTCTGCAACATTGGGGCTAGGAACCAAAATGACAGGCTTGCCAATGAGACAAAACTCGCTGATGCTGCTTGCTCCTGCTCTGCTGATCACTAGGTCTGCGGCTTTGTATGCTGCCCCCATATCGCTAATGAAGTCCATGACCTTCAAGTTTGGCAATTCTTTTCCCTTGAGCTGTTCCTGAATGGATGCGTTGTAGAACTTGCCAGTTTGCCAAATAAATTGAATGTTGCTGTTGGCAATTTTCTCTAGGTTGCCTAAGACGCTCTCATTGATGGTTCTGGCTCCCAGGCTGCCACCTACCAGCAAGATGGTTTTCTTGTTGGGGTCTAGTCCGAATAGCTTTCTCGCCTCTTCTGTCGTCATGTTTGTCTCAAGGACATTTTGTCTTACTGGATTTCCTGTCATGATGATTTTTTCAGCAGGGAAAAATCGCTCCATACCTTCGTAGGCAACGCAAATCTTATCCGCTTTTTTTGCCAACAATTTATTGGTCACTCCAGCGTATGAGTTTTGTTCTTGTATGAGGCATGGTATTCCTTTGCTTGCACAAACGTTCAGTGTAGGGCCACTAGCGTAACCGCCTACGCCTACAGCTGCCATTGGCTTGAAATCCTTGATGATTTTCTTGGCCATCCTTTGGCTTTTCCATATCTTGAAAAGAACAGCGATGTTCTTGAGAAGATGCTTTCTGTCGAATCCGCAAATAGGTAATCCTTTGATTTCATATCCTGCGGCTGGAACACGTTGCATTTCCATTCTTCCGAGTGCTCCTACAAACAAAATCTTGGCATCAGGGTGTTTGGCCTTGATGGCATTGGCGATGGAAACAGCTGGGAAAATATGTCCTCCTGTACCACCTCCACTTATGATAATTCTTAGCTCATTGTCCATAATCTTCTAATTTTAAACGCAAAGATAATTAAAAAAATCAATAATACGCAATTTTTCACTATTTTTTATAGTGATTTTTATGCAGCAGCCATTTTTGGGGCGTTGTCTTCTAGGTTACAGTCCTCCTTCTTCTTGGCACTTCTGCTGATGCTGAGGATGATTCCTACATACAGGCAGTTGATGACAGTTGATGTTCCGCCGCGGCTGATAAGTGGCAATGGCTGTCCTGTAACTGGTGCTAGACCTACAGCTACGAGCATGTTGAATAGGGCTTGGGTGACTAGAAGTATAGCCAACCCCATCGCCAAAAATGCGGGAAAGTTGTTCTCGCATCTGTTTGCGATGCTTCCAGCTCTATACAAGAGAATGATGTAGAGAAATGCAACAAAGACAGCCCCCGTTATGCCCATTTCTTCAATGATGATGGCGTAGATGAAGTCTGAGAAAGCTTGTGAGAGAAAGTCTCTTTCCACAGAATTGCCTGGACCTTTGCCAACGACATTGGATGAGGCGATGGCAATGTTAGCATGGGCGACTTGAGCATCTCTGTCTAGGTCCACGTCTTCTGGTGCAATGTCCTTGTGGTCAAGAAATTTGTCGATTCTTGATTTCCAAGTGTCTGCTCTGTGAAAGAGCTTCTCGATGGAACTTGGCGATTTTTCTTGCTTGCTGACATTTTCCGTCAATGTGTTCTCGCCCGTAGATTGGTCTTTGTCCTTTCCGACAAGCATGACCAAGGTTATGGCTATAGCGATGCTAGCCAAGACTACCCCCATTAATTTTCCGATTTGTGCCTTGGGTACTCTTCCGATGATCATCATACATAAGATGGTGACACATAAGAGCATTGCGGTTGACAAATTTTCGAGGCCAATGAGGGCAATGAAGATAGAGGAGACGCTGAGTATAAACTTGAAGGCCCGTTTGTCAGCCCCATGCTCTGTTTGCATGGCACTGAGAATCTGGGCGACTGCTAGCACCACCGCTCCCTTGGCAAATTCCGATGGCTGGAATTGAATACCAACAAGGTTGACCCATCTTGAGGCTCCATTGGTCGCTTGACCTGCGATCAGCACCCAGAATAGCATGATCAGAGAGAGACCAAGCATAAAGGGGGTGGCTATCTTGAAGTACTTGCATTTTACTTTGAGCATGCAAATCATGCTGAAGATTCCAAGCAAGATGAACCCCATGTGCCTGATGACAGGCTTCATGTAGTTGCCACTTTTGTAGGTAAGCGAGCTCGATGCGGAATATACTTCGATGATGCTTATCATGCAAAGGAAGAAGAATACCATCCAGATTACTTTGTCTCCTTTGAATATGTTGCCTATTTTCTTGTTCATTTGATTCCTTTGTCTTTATAGTTTCCTCTCATGCCTTGTCTCTCTCACGATGCTTTACGATTGCTTAACAAGTGCTTTGAATTGCTCGCCCCTATCCTCCATGTTCTTAAATAGGTCGAAACTGGCACAGCAAGGACTTAGCAGTACGGTGTCGCCTGGCTTTGCAAGCTCTTTGCAGGCTTTCACGCAGTCTTTCATGCTATGGGTGTCCCTGACAGGGAGGCCTAACGCATCGAAGTTGTCGTGTAGCTTCTGGTTGTCCGCGCCAAGATATACGATTCCTGCGCATTTTTGTTTTACTAAGTCTTTTATTTGGTTATAGTCGTTGCCTTTGTCCTTGCCACCGATGATGAGGATAGTTGGAGTGGTCATGCTCTCCAAGGCATACCAGCAGGCGTCCACATTGGTTGCCTTAGAGTCATTTACATAATATACATTGTCAAATTTCCCAACCTTTTCCAAACGATGCTCTACTCCAGGGAAATCACTGAGCCCTTTGTGCAAGGTCTTCTTATCGATTCCGACGATGTTGCAGGCCAAGGCTGCTGCAAGACTATTGTATATGTTGTGCTTGCCGCTGAGGCTCATGTCTGTTTGAGGCATCTCGAAGTGAGAAGGGTAGTCGAGTACGAATTCCCCATTGTCTATATAACCTACGGTTCCTTCTTCTTTTGTCTCGGCGAAAGGACAGAGGTGTGACTTAAGGTCGTACTTTTGGATTTCCTTTGTTACGATAGGGTCATCATTCCAATAGATGAAGCAGTCCTCCTCTGTTTGATTTTGGGTGATGCGCATTTTGGCATCGGTGTAGTTTTGCATCTTGTACTCATATCTGTCCAGGTGGTCTGGTGTGATGTTGAGCAAGATGGCCACATTGGCACGGAACTTATACATGTTGTCAAGCTGAAAGCTGCTCAGTTCAATTACATAGTATTGATGTGGAGTTTCTGCTACCTGAAGTGCCAAACTCTTGCCAATGTTACCGGCTAATCCTACGTCGTAGCCAGCCGTCTTGATGATATGGTATATTAAAGACGTAGTTGTTGTTTTGCCGTTGCTTCCGGTGATGCAAATCATCTTTGCGTTAGTGTATCTGCCTGCAAATTCGATTTCGCTGACGATTGGAGTACCCTTTGCCATCAATTTCTGAATCATGGGAGCTTCTTTAGGTATGCCCGGACTCTTGATGACTTCATCTGCATCTAGAATTTTTTCTTCAGTGTGGTGACCTTCTTCCCATTCTATGTTGTGGTCGTCCATGAGTTTCTTGTAATTGTCTTTGATTTTAGACATGTCAGAGACAAAAACTTCAAAACCTTCTTTCTTTGCCAGCACAGCAGCTCCTGCACCGCTTTCGCCAGCTCCTAAAATTACGATTTTACTCATATTGCTTTATGTTCTTTCCCTATAGTCTTGCTTGACATGGGGGTTATCTTATTTTTAATGTAATGATGGTCAATGCTGCCAAGATAATGGTTACGATCCAGAAACGGATGGTGATTTTTGACTCATGGAAAGCATTGTGTGGTTTTTTCAACAGGTATTTGCACTCAGGGTCCAGTTGACTATCTTGTGTTCTGAAGTTGTCATGGATCGGTGTTCGTTTGAAAATACGCTGTTTGATGCCTTTTCGCTTGCCCAATTTGTAGTAATATACCTGTACAATGACACTTAGACTCTCCACGAAGAAGATACCGCAAAGAATAGGCAGCATCAATTCTTTGTGAATGATGATGGCACCTACGGCAATGATACCGCCAATGGTAAGTGATCCCGTGTCGCCCATGAATACTTGGGCAGGGTATGCGTTGTACCATAGAAATCCAATCAAAGCTCCGATGAAAGCACAGAAGAATACAACCAGTTCTTCCGATCCAGGGATGTACATGATGTTGAGGTAGGCGGCAAACTGAATATGTGACGATACATACGCAAGAATGCCCAATGCAACACCGATGATGGCGGAGTTTCCGGCGCACATACCGTCCATACCGTCATTGAGGTTGGCTCCATTGGAAACGGCTGTCACCACAAAGATGGTCATGATGACGAAGAGTATCCAACCTGCTGCGGTCTTGTATTTGCCACAGAAACTGGTGATGTTGGAGTAGTCCAAGTTGTGCCCCTTGATGAAAGGAATCGTAGTCTTCAAAGACTTGGTCGCTTCCGAGCGATGCTTGACAACGGTTTCTTGCCCTTGGCGCTCAATGGCGAGGTTCTCGTTCATCTTGACATCAGGAGAGGCCCAAAGTACCAAGCCAACAATCAGTCCAATGCCAACTTGGCCTACAATCTTGTATTTGCCTTTCAAACCTTCTTTGTCCCTTTTGAAAATCTTGATGAAGTCATCCATTCCGCCGAGGAATCCTAGCCATATTGTAGTGATAATCATCAGGATGAGATAGATGTTGCGAAGTCTGCCCAGCAAGAGAACCGGGACGAGAATCGCTATGATGATGATGACACCACCCATGGATGGCACACCGATTTTTTTGACCCCGAAAGGGTCGATGCTGGCATCACGTTGTGTTTCTGTGATTTGCTTGCTTTTGAGATATTTGATGAATTTCTCGCCAAACCAAGCCGAGATGACCAATGATACAATCAGGGCGAGCAAGGCACGGAATGAAATGTAACCCCACATATGGGAGCCACTGATGCCCCATTGCTCTAGAAATCTAAAGAGATAGTATAACATTTTTCTTTGTCTTCTTTATTTTTTTCTTTATGAATGTCCTTTGTCTTGAAGGAAAGAATTATTTCTGTTTGATGCCAAAGATGTCGCGTATAACTTCCTTGTCATCGAAATGATGTTTTACGCCCTTGATTTCTTGGTAATCTTCATGGCCCTTTCCTGCTACAAGGATGACATCTCCCTTTTGTGCCATCATGCAGGCTGTGCGGATGGCTTCTTTTCTGTCAACGATGCTGATGACTTTCTTCATTTGCTGAGCGTTGAGGCCTGCTAGCATATCGTTGATGATGTCTTGTGGCTCCTCAAAACGTGGGTTGTCGCTTGTGATGATGACTTTGTCGCTTTGTTTTACGGCTTCTTGTGCCATCAATGGTCGCTTGCCTTTGTCACGATTCCCACCTGCACCACATACAGTGATGACTTGTCCACCCTTGCCGTCAAGAACTTCATGGATGGCGTTGAGTACGTTCTCCAATGCGTCTGGAGTGTGGGCATAGTCAACTATGGCTGTATATCCCTCTGGTGATTGGATTGGCTGCAAGCGACCGTTCACGCTGTGTAATGTGCTCATGATGACAAGTATGTCTTCTGGCTTCTTGCCCAACATGATGGCTGCGCCATATACAGCAAGCAGATTGCTTACATTAAATTTCCCGATGAACTGAACACCGACCTCTCTGCCATCTATGTCTAGGTACATACCACCGAAGTGGCATTCCAAAATCTTGGCTTTGAAGTCTGCCATGCTACGTGTCGAGTATGTCTTGACGGTAGCTTTGGTGTTCTGCACCATGACCATGCCATTTTTGTCATCAGCATTGGTGATGGCAAAGGCAGATTTTGGCAGTCCATCGAAAAATGCCTTCTTGGCATTGCGATAATTTTCGAATGTTTTGTGGTAATCGAGATGGTCGCGAGTCAAGTTGGTAAAGATTCCACCTGTGAAGTTCAATCCACCGATACGCTTTTGTGCAATGGCATGTGAGGAACATTCCATGAAGGCATATTCGCATCCTGCTTCTACCATTTTGCCTAGCAACTCGTTCAGTTCGATAGGGTCAGGTGTTGTATGGTCGGCAGGGATGGCTTCATCCTCGATATAGTTGCAAACTGTAGAGAGTAGTCCGCATTTATGGCCGAATTTCCTGAACATATTATATAATAAGGTGGCGATGGTTGTTTTGCCATTTGTTCCAGTCACACCTACAAGTTTTAGCTTTCTAGAAGGATCGCCATGAAAAATGGTTGCTACTTTTCCCACGGCATCTTCTGTAGATTCTACCTGGATATAGGTAACACCTTCAGTTTTTTCCTCAGGCACATCTTCGCACAAAATAGACTTTGCCCCAAGTTCTATAGCCTTAGGGATAAACTTGTGCCCATCTACCTGAGTGCCTTTCATGGCAACGAATAGATGTCCATCCTTAATCTTACGTGAGTCGATGTTTACACCTGTAACCTCAACTTCAGCATCTCCGATTATTTGGATCGGTTTGATGTTTTTGAGTAATTCTTGTAACTTCATATCTTGTTTTTGTTTTATGTTACACCTTATTATATATATACGCTTATTCAAGCGTGATGATGCAAAAGGCACCTTTCTTGACTGGAGTTCCTGGCATCAGGGTCTGCTTGACAACTTTTCCTCTGCCATATAGCCGTGTTCTAATACCACGACTTTCCATCATATAAACAGCATCTCGTGCTCCCATGCCCATGATGTCGGGCACAATGCCTTTGCCATATTGCTTTTCTTTTTCAAGTTTTACATAGCGGTTGCCAATCTTTTCTGCTTTTCCCCAAATAGGATTTCCATTGAGGTAACTTCCACTCCAGTTGGTGTTTGTCTTGATGCCAAGGTGTGTCAGTACGTAGTCTGCTGCCAGCACATTGCCATTTTTGACGTCTGGTATCAGTATGGAAGCTGAGTCTTGGGCATCTTTGACATCTAGTTTCAAGTCTTGTGCCATGATGCCTTCTGAAATTTCATGGAACACTTTTCCACTCATACCTCCACCAGAGGCAGGGAGACCTGACTTCTGGATGCAAACGATACAGCTGTATCTTGGGTTGTCGGCAGGGAAGTAACCCGCGAAACTAAGTAGATAGTTGACTCCGCCTGACTTATATCCGCCAGCACCCTTTGACATTTGGGCGGTACCTGTTTTGCCTGCCACCTTGAAGTTAGGTGAGCCAGCTTTCTTTCCGAGTCCGATGCTGACTACTTGTTCCAAGATTGTTTGCATCTTTTTTATGCTTTGCTCTTTGGCAATATGCTCATGCATCACTTCTGGAGGAAATTCCATGATGGTTGTCCCATTCTTGACGACTTTTGTGACGAATCTCGGTCTCATCATGGTACCATTGTTGGCGATGGCATTGTAGAAGGTTAATGTCGAGATAGGTGGAACCTGTGTCTCGTAACCGATGCTCATCCATGGTAGGGCAGTCTTGCTCCAGTTGTCGTATTGCCCATGGCTATTCTTGTGCGGCATTCTAATTCTAGCCGGAGTCGCACCGACCAATGGTATTTTAAGGTCGTCAGCCAATCCCACTCGGTATATTCCCTTGACAAATTTCTCCGGATTGTTCCTGTAGTGGTCGTCGATGATTCTGCTGACACCGATATTGGAACTGTACCATAAGGTTTGTGCGAATGTCAATCTTCCGTATCCACCTTTTCTCCAATTATGGTCTTTCATATCTCTACCATACATTGGCCAGACTCCACCTCCAGTCTCTACAGAGTAGGTGGTATCAACCACACCGTCATCCAAGGCTACGAGCAGGGAAGCCGTCTTGAAAACTGAACCAGGCTCCAATAAGTCGCTGACAGCATGGTTGTGAATCTCTCTATATTCTCCATCAAAACACTTCTCCATGTTGACAATGGCTTTAATGTCTCCTGTCTTGACATCCATGACGATGGCAACGCCTACATTGCCATTGATTTCCTTCAATTCGTTGATGACGGAACGTTCAGCAAGGTCTTGCATGCTCACATCAATGGTAGTGACGATGTCAGCACCGTCGATAGGTGGGGTGTCGGTGATGTCAAGGAACTTGTTGCGTACCTTCCTTCGGTGTACGATACCATTGGTGCCACGGAGGATAGAGTCGTAGGACAGCTCCAATCCAAATCTTGCCGTGTCTTTCGCACCATACATGGCACCGATGGTTCTTCCCGCCAGCGAACCATAAGAACGCTTTCTTGCATTGTATTCTTCCCAATGGAATCCACTCTTGTTGGTTCCTAACTTGAACAACGGAAGCTCTTTCACCTCGGTAAATGTATTGTAGTTGATGCGCTCGTTGTAGATGGCCCAATGTCTCTTTTTCTTAGCTTTTCCTTCGTCAAGATGTGCTTTGAATTCTGCAATGGACTTGTCGGGGAAGATTTTGTGCAATCCTTCGCAGATAGAATCTTCCTTTACGTTCCAAAGAGAGTCGCCATTTGCCTCGTCTAGTGCCACGAAGTCCATGAAAACCTTGAACTCAGGCAAGGAACTCGCAAGCAACTGCCCCGTGCAGCTCAGAATATTGCCTCGGTTTGGCTTTACCGTTACAGAGTCTTTCTTCTGTCGCTCGGCTACTTTCATCCAATAGTCGCGTTTGGCAGTCATGATATAGAGTGACTTGCCTACTATGCATACGGCTATGATTATCATGACCAATGAGATGGCACGATATCTAGGCATCACTTTTTTTGCATCAAACTTGCTCATTCTTCGGGTACATTTATTATATATGGAGGTTGTGTGGCGATGTGCAGGATGCTGTCCTTATTGTTCTTGAGCATTTCCAGCACGTTGCTTTCACGACTTTTCTCTGTTATCTGACTGCTGCTTGACAGGGCCTTGTACTTGGCGTCTTGCAGTTCTTTTTGCAATTGGTCTATCTCGATGAGGTCCTTTTGGATGCTGTATCGATTGGATATATATATGATGGTGAAGCCGACGACTAGGATGACCACCCAGATTTGTCTGCGGATGAACTGAGCCGTCAGGATGTCTCCACCCAGTATCTTGCGAAGCGTGAAGTTGGAAGATTGAGGTGCTTCTTCCTCAATGGCCTGTTGGGCGATGACATCTTTCAAGGCAAGCTTCCCCTTGTCTTCTTTCTGCTCCACATTGGTCTTGTCATCTTTATTATCTTCGTTCATTTCTTTTCTGCGATTCTTAGTTTGGCACTTCTGCTTCTAGGGTTTCTCTCTTGCTCTTCTTTGCTAGGTATGATGACCTTGTTGTTGATGAGCTTGAAAGGAGTTTCCACTCTTCCGAAGAAATCTTGTGAGATTTTACCTTCCGAGTTTCCCGATTTCATGACGTTCTTGACGATTCGGTCTTCTAGTGAATGGTAAGTGATAACGGATAGCCTTCCACCAGGTTTCAACAATTCTGTTGCCGCTTTGAGCATCTCTTTCAAGGCGTCCATCTCATGGTTGACCTCTATTCGGAGCGCTTGGAATAGTTTTGCCATATCTTTCTTCTCACGTTCTCTCTTGAATAAAGGTTCTACTGCTTTGATGAAATCCGTGGTTGATTCTATTCTTTTTTCGTTTCGAGCCTTTACCAGGGCTGAGGCTATGCGACGAGAGTTTTTGAGTTCCCCATAAAGATAGAAAATGTCGGCTAGTTGACTCTCCTCATAGTCGTTGACGATGTCTGCAGCTGTCTTTCCTGCTCTCTTGTTCATTCTCATATCAAGGGGTGCTTCATATCTAAAAGAGAAACCGCGGGTCTCATCGTCAAAATGATGACTAGATACGCCGAGGTCGGCAAGCAGTCCGTCAATGCCATCCACTCCATAATACCTCATCCAGTTTTTTAAGTATCTGAAGTTGGAACACACGAATGTGAAGTCCTTGTTGGGCACAACGTTTCTTTCTGCATCGGCATCTTGGTCGAAGCTATAGAGATGTCCGTTGCCGTTGATGCGAGCTAGAATTTCCCTGGAGTGCCCACCACCACCAAACGTAACATCGACATAAATGCCGCCTGGCTTTATGTTGAGTCCATCGATACTCTCGTTGAGTAGTACTGGCACATGATATGTTTCTGCAGTCTTTACCATCTTTCTTTTTGTGCTATTCTTCGTTATTAATTGACATCACGTCTTGCAATGCCTTGCTGAATTCTTCCAGGTCCATGAACGTTGTCTCTTCCTCTCCTTCGTTCTTCCAGATTTCTATGGTGTCTCCCATTCCGATGAATCGAATGCTTTGCTCTATGTCTGCCATTTTAAGAAGTCTCTTAGGTATGAGAAAACGTCCGTTCCCATCCAGGGCTAATAAGATGGCATCTGCAATGAATGTCCTATAGATTTGTTGTTCTTTGGCATTCCAACGGTTGAGCTTCTTGCGGAGCTGGTCTAGTTGTTCGTTCCATATCGACTCCGGGTAGATGACGAGGCAAGGCTGGAAAACGTCTTTTCTGAGCACGAGGCTCTCTTCGCCAGAAACCTGTAGTATCTTGCGAAACGAAGCTGGCAAGAAAGCACGTCCTTTCGAGTCAGTTTTAGCCTCTATGTTGCCTAAAAAACGCATACGTACATCTTATATATAAGAATTCGGGTCCAAAGGTACACATTTTTCCCCATATTTCCCCACTTTTCCCCACAAAATTTAATAAACTTAATAAAAAAGTTGATTATGTGGGGAAATTAATCTTTTATGAAGGGACTTATTGGGTGTTATAAGATGATTTGTTTCGTGTGAAAAATATCACGAAAAATGGCAAAAATGGTGGAAAACAAAGCAATTTACTAGTAAAATCAAGTAATTTTTGTTTTTTTTTCACTAAAAAGGCTCGTATTTGAAAAAGTTGAGTTATTTTTGCAGATAGTTAGCTGAAATATAGAAATGAGTGAAGCAATAGAGAAGACAATCGACATAGATAAAATCTTAAAGGGCAAGATGGGCAAGAAGGCAAAGTTCGTGCCCGGTTTTCTTGTGTCCTGGCTCAAGCGAATCGTTCATGAGGACGAGGTCAACAAGTTCTTGTGGGAGAGTCGCCATCTTTCGGGAACGGAATGGTTGACGGAGTGTGTGAAGTATCTGAAGATGGACATTGAAATCGTGGGAAAGGAGAACTTGCCGGACAAAAATGATGGCAAACTCTACACATTTGTGTCCAATCACCCTTTGGGAGGTCAGGACGGTGTGGCACTTGGGTCGATTATCGGGCAGCATTATGACGGCAAATTCCGCTACTTGGTCAATGACTTGCTGTTGAATCTCCCGGGCTTGAAACCTGTGAGCATCGGTATCAATAAGACGGGACGCAATAGTCGTGACTTCCCACGTATGGTGGAGGCTGGCTTTCAAAGCCAAAACCACATGCTGATGTTCCCTGCAGGACTTAATAGCCGTAAGCGAGACGATGGAACGATTCATGACATCCCTTGGAAGAAAACCTTTATCTCCAAGAGCGTGGAATATCAACGAGATGTGGTTCCTATCCATTTCGGAGGTCAAAACTCCGAGCGTTTCTATCGCATCGCTAAGTTCAGCGATAAGCACTTGCCATTTAATTTGGCAATGATGTTCTTGGTCGATGAGATGTACAAGAATGTAGGCAAGCATTTCCGTATAGCCATTGGAAAGCCAATCCCATGGCAAACCTTTGACAAGAGCAAGACTGCCGCGGAGTGGGCGCAGTATGTTGAAGACAGAGTTTACGAATTATAGAGTATCTTTATAAAACAAAGATGGAAGAAGAGATTATACAACCAATAGACAAGGCGTTGCTGAAGAGTGAGCTGACTCCCGACAAGCAACTCCGCATGACCAATAAGAGCCATAACGAAATCTATATCGTTACGGCGAATGACTCTCCAAATGTGTTGAAAGAAATAGGCCGTCTTCGTGAGATAGCTTTTCGCACGGCCGGTGGAGGCTCGGGAAAGTCGATGGACCTGGACGAGTTTGACTTTGGTGACAATTGCTACAAACAACTGATAGTTTGGAATCCTGAGGCTGACGAGATTATCGGTGGCTATCGTTATCTGTTGGGTAAGGATTGGCAGTTGGATGAGAAAGGACAACCAAAGTTGGCAACGAGCCATATGTTTCATTTCTCCGATAAGTTCTTGAAGGAGTATATGCCTTATACGGTAGAGTTGGGTCGCTCTTTTGTCTCGTTGGAATATCAGAATGTCCGTAAAAACACCAAGAGTATTTTTGCCCTGGATAATCTATGGGATGGTTTGGGTGCTTTGACAGTGCTTTATCCAGACTTGAAGTATTTCTTTGGCAAGATGACGATGTATCCTTCTTATATTCGTCGAGGTCGAGACATGATACTCTATTTTCTCAAGAAGCATTTCGATGACAAGGAGAATTTGGTGATCCCGATGAAGCCTTTGAAGTTAGATACTCCAGAGTCTGAGATGGCTGCTATTTTTACGGAGGATGATTTCAAGGCTGACTATCGCATCTTGAATGGTGAGATTCGTAAGCTGGGGTTCAATATACCTCCTTTGGTGAATGCCTATATGAATCTCAGTCCTACCATGAAGCTTTTTGGTACCGCCATCAACTATGGTTTCGGCGATGTTGAGGAGACGGGTATCTTGATAGCTGTCGATGAGATTTTGGAAGAAAAACGTGTGCGCCACATCAATACATTTATTGCGGAACACCCTGAGGCTTTGAAGATTACAAGCGGAGCCAATAATGTGATTTATAAGGAAAAAGGAAATTAACCATGATATGCAATACTCCCATTTCTTGACCGATTTCATGTCGGTGAGGAAATGGGAGTTGTTGCTTTTTGTTCTTGTAGATTATGAAAAATAAAGTCATTCTATTTATAGGAGCATTTGTCTTGTTGGCAATTGTTAATGCCTGTCAGCATCAGTACCCAAAGTCTTTGGTAGAGGTTGATAGTTTGATTAATTCAAATCCAAAAATAGCTTTGGCTAAGTTGGATTCTATAGGAAGCAATTTAGATACGACAAGAAGAGAGAATATGATGTATCTTCGTCTGCTAAAGATGATGACGAAAGATAAGTTGTATATGCCTTTGGAAAGCTTGGATAGTATTCGTGCTTTGTTGGACTTTTATAAATCCAATAATGATGAACACTTGTTGACAAGGGCGTATTATGTGTTGGGAAGGAAACAAAGTGATATGATGGATTATCCATCTGCTTTAAGAAATTTTCGAAAAGTCTTGGCTTTGTTAGATAGGCATGATGATATAAGACTACGAGGAATAACCAATGCTCAGCTAGGAGAAATCTTTGGGCATGAGGAAAATCTAAGTTTGGCTATTTCTTTTTTCAAAGAATCCTATCGTTGTGATAGCATATTGAAAAACAAGAAGGGCTTGTTGTATGATTTGAGAGACATCGGGCTTTCTTATGATTATTTAGGTCGTATGGATAGTTCACTGCTAGTTTATAATCGCGCAATACCTCTAGCGAAAGAACTCAAAGAAAAAGAGTTGGAGCATGAAATATATCTTCAAATGGCAAATTGCTATTTGGATAATAATCCCGACTCTGTAGTGAAATATATGTCTTTGGCAAATTTTATATCAAATAACGGTGATGCCGAGGAGATATATGTAAAGGCAGTTTATTATCAGATGGCAGGTAATGAAAGTTTGGCTGCAACTTTGCTCCAAAAGATATTGCCTATTTCAGAAGGAACTTTTAAACTTGAAATTTTAAGAAGATTAATAGGGATATATGGCGAACGGCAAGATGTTCAACGGACAAACGAATATGCAGCTGAGTATTTTGATGTGTCGGATTCTTTAAAACAGATTGGTGCAAAAGAACAAATGGCAAAAGGTCAAGCCTTGTTTGATTACGCTCATCAAATAGAGAAAGTAAGTGATTTGGAAATACAAAACAAAAATAAGCAGCTTGGGTTGTTGCTGTTAATTGTTTGTATTGTAATAATAATTTCCTTGTTTTCCTCCTATTGTGCGTTGAGTGTTGTCAAGAAGTTGAAACTCCAGAATAAAATCAAAGATTTGAGACTGATGGCTATAGGGAAAACATCGGATAAGACAAATCTTTCCACAGTCAAATGGAATTATTATGCCACAAAAAATCGACATCTGACAGATGATGATTGGGTAAGGTTGGAGAAGGAAGTGGAACAGCTTTATCCGAATTTCAAAGAAAAATTATTTAGTTGCAAGAAATTGTCTAGCCAGCAGTTTCATGTATGTCTGCTAGTCAAGATAAAAATGCCAACATCTAAAATCGCAGTATTGACCAGCAGAGCTGCTTCTACCATTTCAACAACAAAGCAGCGCCTTTATGAGAAGATAACGGGAAATAAGGGAAGTGCAGAAGATTTGGATGATTTCTTAGGGATACTTTAGACGATGAAATCGGCATTTTTGAAATGCGAATGTGAATGCGAACTCCGTTTGGAAGGTTTTTCTTCTTTTTTTTCATACTTTTGCGCAATCAAATATTTAAAACCTAAAAAGTATGAAAAAGGTAATCCTATTACTTCTAGCTTTGGGGCTAGTAATGAGTGTTAGTGCTTCCAATAGAAATGGAAAGCGAGTTGTTATGAGACCAACGGCAAATGGGTGGTTTAGTACCCATAAACCACATCGTGTTCCAGCCAAGGAACTTGTGAACCTCTATCAAGAAAACGATGTCCTGCATATTAATGCGGAAGCTGAGTTGATGATAACAATCACAATCAAGGATGTGGATGGCAATACCCTTTCTCAGACAGTTGTCGTAGGCTCTGAGAATGACATGGTAGTTCCAGCTGATGGATCCATTGTGGAGGTCAGTTATAATGATGTAGAGTTAGTGGGAATGTTGTACTAAAATTTCGCAAAGTTTATGAAGCTTAAAACTAAATTACTATTGTTCTCTTTTCTATCTTGTGTTTTGGGCTTGCATGCCCAAAACAAGATAGGCTTCAGTTATGATGAAGCAGGTAATCGGGTCAAAAGAGAAATTGTCATGAGTCAATCTCATAGTAAGGCTAAAAAACGGTCTGCTTCGTTCTCTGATATGATTTCAGACCGGCAAATTAAGATTTCTTCCAATCCAACAAAGGGAGTACTACGTGTAGAGTTGCTTAATTGTAAGGAGCAGGTAACTGGAAATATAGTTGTATATTCACTCTCGGGGGCTAAAATCGCTTGTTGCCCTATCGTGAACAGTATGGCCGATGTGGATATTAGCTCTAGTGTCAGTGGTATCTATGTGCTTCGTATAAACATAGGTGAGTCTTCTAGTAGTTGGAAAATTATAAAGGAATAATATCATGAGACAAAGAATACTTTTTTATTCAATACTGACAATGCTGTTGGTGTTGATGCAATTTTCGTTTGTGTTTGCGGATAACATATCTACAAGCAAGAGTGTTGGTACTCCAAAGGGTGTACTGGAAGTTTCTGCGACAGGTGCAGCGACTTATACAATCCCTATTAGTTGCCCAAAAGGTTATGGCAAGATGACACCTAATTTGTCTTTGGTGTATAATAGTCAGTCTGGTTATGGGTATGTTGGCTATGGTTGTAATGTATCGGGCTTGTCTGTGATTACACGTGGGTGTAAGGATATATATCATGATGGTACGGCATCTGGGGTTAAATATGCAAACGATGATGCTTATTTCTTGGATGGAAAGCGGTTGATTTATCAATCTGGAACCAAAGGACAAGAAGGGGCAGTCTATGTTGTAGAAGGAGACCCTTTTACTAAAGTCCTTTTTCATGGAACTTCATATACAACCTGGATAGAAGTTACAACGAATGATGGAATGACCTACTATTATGGAAATGGAAACGATGCTAGATTGTCATTTAGTAAGGCTGGCTCTACTTATTCCCATACTTGGTATTTGAGTAAGACTTTCGATTCGCAAGGGCGTTTTATTAATTATATTTATGCGAAATCAAACTTGCAGATTTATCTCTGTTTGGTTGTTTATGGAATGTCTGGTGGCTCTGTAAATCAAATCCACCTTTCGTACGAAAATATTAAAAACCCCAATACTCAGTTGTCAAATGTTGGTGGAGTGAAAGGTTGTGTGGATGTTAGATTGAAACAAATAACGACAGAAGGGAATAGTGGGCAGATTTATCGTAAGTATGAATGTGTTTACGATTCTTTAGCAGACGCTTCTAAAGTGAGATATTCACGTTTGGTGAAAGTTAATGTAAGTAATGGAAATGGCGAATATTTGAATCCGATTGCCTTGAATTGGAAGGGCTTGTCAGGTACTTCTCAGAATGTAACTCTTCCACAAATTGACATTGAGGCGAAAAGTCCTCTTCAAGAGATAGTCAACAAAAGCTTTATGTCTCGTGATTTGAATGGAGATGGTGTTGATGATGTTATTAAAGTAGCTGTTGTTAAGGATTTTACGAGTTCTAATAGCTATAATTCTAATTTGCATGCTTATCTTTTCTTATCGGAACGGTTGGCTGACGGCTCTGTCAAGTATAATTTTAAAAATGATTATACTTTATGTGCTGCTGGCGGAGTCGATGATGCGCATAAGATATTGCCAAGTGGAAATACCATTGCGGATATTGATGGTGATGGCTTTCCTGATGCATTGCTTACTCTTCAGATGCAATATGGAAAAGTTACGCAATATTTTATTTGTGCAATCATGGGCAACACGTTGACGTTACGGAAGTGTAGCTATTATATGACAAGTCCAGAGACCCCTATGTTGGCAACTGCGGATGTTAACCATGATGGCAAAGATGAAATCTTTTATCTGACAAAGGCTAACAATAATGGCAATTATACTTTTGGGTATATGACTAACAGCGACATCAATATTTTAGACCTTAAGGAGTATTCTTTGCCATTGCCAAAAGAACCTAGACGTTTTTTTATGGGTGATTATAATAATGATGGTATGCCAGGTGCCCTTGTCGTATATGATGGTGGCTATAAGATATTCTTTAATAATGGTAGCCGAGATATAAGTAAAATATTTACGAATGCCAATAGTTTGACGGGAACTTCTTTGGCAGATAAGTGGAGGATGGAGCAAGGGGACTTCAATGGTGATGGGCTGTCGGATTTTGTCTATACCGAAAAAAGTGGTGATATATCTTTAGCCTTGAACAATGGAGATGGAACCTTTGATGTCAAATATGCCATCAAATTGGATATGGTGGATAAGAATACAGGAAAAGACGACAACCGTTTTTGCCTGTTACCTTATGATATGGATGGTGATGGTAAAACCGATTTGTTGGTGACAAAAACGGATTATAAGTATCATGGTGGTTTCCATAATCATTATTCGTTTAGAAATACGCAAACAGCTTGGCTTCGCTCTCTTGGAAATACATTGACTTTAGACAAAAAAGTATTCACGGATAATGAGAACGATGCCCAAAGTGGAAACTTGTTGGTGGGTGATTTTGCAGGAATTGGTGTGGCAAGTTTGATGAATTATGGCAAAAATATCTATGAAGCGAACACTGCTGATGCGGTTCAGATGCGTTTGTATTCTAACGCAAACAGTACAGTCGCTTCTGGCAAGGTCGTAAAAATTACTGATGGCTTAGGCGGCGTAAGTACGATTGATTATTCTGTTACTTCTAACCCAAATGTAAAATTGGAGAAAAACAAGAAACTGTCATTCCCTGTTGCTGAGGTAAGCGTTTCTATTCCTGTCGTTAAAAAGATAATCTCACATGGTGTGACGGTAAGTTATTTGTATGGTGGCTTGAAAGCACATACACAAGGAAAAGGCTTGTTGGGGTTTGATCATACTAAGATTGTCAATGAGACTAGTGGTGAAACAGCTGAGACTATGATTGGTGATTGGAACTTGTCTGGGTACGTACCTACGAAAACTACAACAATCACAACCCTTGGGGGCTATCGCAGTACAGTGGTAGCTTGTAATGATGTTGCTCAAACACACAATACTTATTTTAGTTATCCTTCTCGACAAGTTTCTACGGATTACGATGGTAATATTACCACCAGTACATTTGAATATGACACCAACCATGGGTATTTGACTTCTCAAAAAACAACTTTTGGAAGTGAGGATATGTATAAGAAGGTGACTTATCAAGATTATGTTCAAAAAGGTGGTGCTTATCTTCCAACGAAGATTGTGAATATACAGAAGCATGAGGATGCAAGTGAAGAGTACGTGCAAAAAACAAGTTATGAATATGATGACTATGGACAAATAATCAAAAGCTTTACCAATGCAGAGACTCCAATGGTATTTATTACAACTAATGCTTATGACAAGTTTGGAAATATAGTGTCTTCTTATCATAATGGCAATGGTGTTGTTCCTGTCACTCAGTTGTATAGTTATGACCAAACAGGGCGTTATTTGGTAAAGACTTGGCAAAAGCCTGATGCGACAATCACAGAATACACTCATGATTTGTGGGGAAATGTTTTGACAGCAACAGATGTTACCAATTCTAATTCCGCTTTAATGACAACTTATACGTATAATGGATGGGGTGATTTGATAAAGACTGTTTCGCCGACAGGTGCAGTTGAAACAAATAGCGTCATTTGGGGAAGTACTCCGAATGAAAGGTATTGCGTCGTGAAGTCAGGTGATGGTATGCCTACTGAAAAGACGTGGTATAATTATAAAGGACAGGAAGTCAGGAGCGAGTATCCTGCACTTCTTGGAGTTACTCATCGAAAAATGACAACTTATAATAATCTGAATCAGGTAACTTCTGTTAAGGAAGGGGAAGGTTCGCAGACAAGTACTGAGAACTATAGATATGATGTTCGTGGACGGTTGGTAGAAGATATTCTGAAAGAGAAGAATCTACATACGAGCTATGCCTATGATAATCGTACCATCACAACAACTATTGGCGATAAGATTTATGTCAAGACAACGGATGCCTGGGGAAATGTCAAAAATGCTACGGATCCTTTGACCTCTGTGTCTTATGTTTATAACTCAATGGGCAAACCTGTTGAGGTGTCAACTTGTGGCTCAACAGTGAGGATGGACTATGATGCGGCAGGAAATAGAATTTCTTTGACGGATCCAGATGCGGGAACAATGACTTATGTTTATGGTGCCAATGGTAAATTGTTGAGGCAAACTGATGCAAGAGGAATTGTGACGAATTACAATTTTGATAATTGGGGGCGTGTGAAGTCTTGTCAGGTTGGTACAAGGATTACTTCTTATGAATATGGTAATCAAGACAATGAGACTCAGAAACTAGTGAAGGCTTCGTGTGATGGTAAATACGAGGAATATGCTTATGACAAGTATGGACGAATGATAAAGAAAGTACGTAATGCTTATTCTAATGAAAATTTCACGACGGAGTATTCTTATAATGCCAAGAACCAGTTGACACAAGTTGTTTATCCTGGTGGTTTGTCTGTTTCTTATTCATACGACCAGAATGGTTACCAAAGGGGTGTCTATTCTAAGGACCTTGTCCTTGACTCCTTGATGAGCTACAATGGCCTTGTGGCAGAACACCAATTGCCTTATGGAATGACATTTAGGAGAGTATTAGACGAAAAGTCTGATTTGAAAGGCTTGTTTGTAAAGAAAGGCGAAACAAACGTGTTTGGTATGGATTTAGAATACGATTCTCTGACTGGCAATCTTTTGTCCCGTACTGGTATGCTGCCACAGAAAGAAATGTTTGAATATGACAATTTAGACCGTTTGGTATCATCAAAATCAACAAATGGAGAGTCGATTAACATTTCTTATGCTGCTAATGGTAATATTTTGAGCAAGACAAACGTTGGAAATTATGTGTATGGTGTAAAACCACATGCGGTGATGAGCATTGATAATATTGATGCTTATTCTGCAAATCAAGAGTTAGATACCAAATTTAATGAAATGGGCAAAATTGACAGCGTTGAGATAAATGCCAATCCAATGGCGACATTGGCATTTACTTATGGACCGGACAATCAACTTTGGAATATGGACTATATCCCAAAAGGTCCTCGTGATGTAAATTTGGGTAATAGGTTCTGGAGTCGCTATTATGATGAGGAATATGAAAAGTTCGTGTCTGCAAATAATAATCTTAGTTTTTATTATTTGACAAATAATGTAATAGCGACAAGAGAAAATGATGGCAATTATAAGTTTTACATTGTAGCTAAAGATAATCTTGGGAGTATCGTCAATGTTTTTGATAAAAATGCCAATAAAGTCTTTTCTGCAAGCTATGATGCTTGGGGCAAACAGACTGTTACTTTAGCAACTGATGAAATGTCCTTTTTGCTTCGTGGCTATTGTGGTCATGAAATGCTGACTGAGTGTGGTTTGATTAACATGAAAGGTCGTCTCTATGACCCAATTCTTGGTCGTTTCCTGAGTCCAGACAACTATGTCCAAATGCCAGACAATAGCCAAAGCTTCAATCGTTATAGCTATTGCTTGAATAATCCTTTGAAATATACAGATCCAAGTGGAGAAATCTTTGGCATAGATGATTTTTTGTTCTTCAGTGTGGCGTATGGTGCAATGATGGGCGCAATGCATGCAGAAATGTCGGGAAAGTCTGTTTGGCGTGGAGTCTTATCTGGAGGCTTGTCATCATTGGCAAGTTATGGGGTCGGTTCTTTGTTTGGACATGGTTTGGGAACTTTTGGTCACGAATTACTACGTGCAGGTGCTCATGGTCTAACTTCTGGAACATTAAATTGGGTAAATGGTGATAATTTCTTTACTGGTGCGGCAAGTGGAGCTGTTGCGTCACTGATGGGGTCCGGCGCTCAGTCTCTTCGTTTGGGAGCAGAAGGAGTTTTGGTAGCCGCTTCAATAGGTGGTGGCATTGGCTCTTTGGCAACAGGTGACAAATTCATGGATGGCTTGAGTATAGGCATGACTATTGGAACTTTTAATCATAATGGAAAATCCAATAAAGTAATGACTATAGAGCGACAATTACCTCCAGTTGTGTGTGTCGCAAAAGATTTAAGTTATCGTAAAACATTTGGATATTGGTTGCTAGGTGTTGGTAGTGGAGCTTCTTCAGGTCCTTATAGAATGTGGAATCCTGATGCGATAAGTATGAGTGTCGGTGGAGCTGTTCAAATCGGTTCGTTTCATCTAGGAGGGGATGTTGGCTTGATGATGGGACCAGGTAAATTGTATCCTTATATAAATTATGATAAAGGTGTGGATATCACTTCTTGGGGATTTGATGTCTCTTCGTCTTTAAATGTCAATATGTATGTCAATAAGGGTGATATGCCTTTGTCTTTGTCGGCTTTGGAGGGACAAGGATATAATGCAGGAGTGAATTTGGGAGTGGGTTCTTTGGATTATGGTGTTGGTGTTGATTGGCTTGGTCTTCCAACCAGTGCCCAATATGAATCATTTGGTATAGGTATTGGACCTGGGATTGGTATCCATGGTAACTTCTCAACAACACAATATCTTGTACATTATTAATAACATTGGCAATGGAAGATTTAAAAAATATAATTAAAATTGTAGGTTGTTTAGTTGGCGGATTGTTGTTCTTCTATTTTTATTTCTTTATTTTGCCTTCTAGTAATGAAGATATTGACAAAGATGTGTTAGATGACTGTTTGCCTTTGCAGTATGACTTTAAAGTAATGTCGTTTTATAGTGACCGATATTATAATTTTGAGGGTAGAACAAAAGAAGGGCGTGTTGTCAGGTACAAATTACCTCGTAATTGGAGTCTTGAAAACGCATGCACAGAAGGTGATAGTATTCATAAACTGGCAGGTGAAAAAGAACTTTATTTAATAAAAACAGACACAGTTATTAAATTGCCATTAAAAGTACATGGTGAAGAAATATAATTGTTAAGGTTTAGATTGGAGTAAATTATGAAACAGCCAAGAAAAAAAATATCAATAATATTGAATGGATTGAACATCATTGTCGGCTGTGTATTGCTTGGTTATGTGATGTTCCGTTTTTCACACAAACAATATGTCATAGATGATGATGTAAAGGAATATTGTGTGTCAATGCATTATGATTTTAAAATTTTGCATGCTAATGAAAATTCATTTTACAATTTTGATGGCGTGACACGAGAAGGAAAACAAGTAACCTTTAAGATTCCAAAAGTTTGGAATCTTAAAGGTGTTTATTCTATAGGTGATAGTATTTATAAAGTTTCAGGTGATAGTATTCTTTATGTTGTAAAAAAGAATGCTATAGTGTCGTTGAATCTAAATGAATAACAGTGCTAAAAATGAAGAAGTTTACATTACTCTTTGCCCTGCTGATGGCAATGGGTGTAAGTGCTAAGGCACAACAATTCAGCAAATGGTCTGTTACCCCTAGATTGGGTATGAACATCTCAAATGTAGTGGGAGGTAAGGCTCCTGGTACGGATAGTAAAGTCGGATTTACGGGGGGCGTTGACGCAGAGTATCGACCGATAAAGTATCTAGGACTATCTTTGGGTTGTTACTATGCTACGATGAACAGTAAGGTCGATCTTACGGAGACTTTTCAAACGAACTTGGGCAGGCTGGAGTCTCATTATCACTCTATTACTGCAGGAAAACTGCTTGTTCCCTTGATGCTGAATGTCCATATCTATAAAGGATTGACGGCAAAAATAGGCGCACAAGGCAATTTGATGTTGAGTGCTAAGGCTAAGTCTAGAATCACCGGATATGAAATCATCCCTGACCAGCAACCTAGTGACCAGCCGATTCTTGGGGATGGTACAGAGGAAGTAGAGGGCACGAAAGTTCCTGTGGATGAAAAACATTCAGAGAGCATAAGAAACTCATACAATAAAGCTACGCTCTCCATGCCTGTGGCTTTGGCGTATGAATATAAGAACATAGAACTGGATGTGCGTTATAACATTGGTTCTTATGGTCTTTCTAGTGCTGGCTATACCGATACCAACAAGTCTTTGACGATTACGTTAGGTTATCGTTTTGGTCTATAGGCTTTATTGAATTTAGTTTTTAGAAAATATCTGCCATCTGCCACCAAGCCGTTAGAAATCTCCTTGTTATAAAGGGATTCTCAGCGGTGGCAGATAGATGGCAGATATTTTTTTTGTGCTTAAAATCATGAAAAATTACACAATCGGCAGACTGATTCCATTGATTTTCTGATAAATGTCCAACGCATAGATGTCCGTCATGCCGCTGATGTAGTCGATGACAGCCATGATGCGCTCCTCCAAGTCGGGATTATTGATGTCGTATTGGCTGCTGACACGTCTAATCAACTGCTGTGAATAGAAACGAGTCGGATTCATGGCAGCATCCACGAAGACTTCCATCAAGGTCGCCATAATCTTGTAACCTGAAAGTTCTATGTCTAGCACAGGCTTGCTGTGGTAAATTTTGGCAAAAGAAACCTTCTCGCATTTCTTATAGGCTTCACGTTGTCGCTCGGGTATCTGGTCGATGAGGCTTCCCTTGAAGGTACCTTGGAGAATCTCTTCTTCATGCAGCAAGAACGTGGAAACACATTCATGCTCCAATTTGCCGATGACGCACGCTCTCATATATACGACTTTTTCGTTCTCGTCCGTTATCCCCTCATCCATGATGCGTTGGCGCATCTTTCGTTGCGTGTCTTCGTCGAAAAACGCCAAGAGCAATTCTTCGGTTTCCTCGAAGGTGAGAATCTTCAATTTATGGGAGTCTTCAATGTCCATGATCTCATAACAAATGTCATCGGCTGCTTCTACCATATAGACCAATGGATGGCGTGCGTATCGCAGAGGGTCGCCTGGGGCGGATAGTCGAGCGATGCCTAGTTCGTCGGCTATCTTTTGGTAGGATTCTGCCTCGGATGTAAAGAACCCAAACTTGCCATGACTTCCTGCCAAGCTGCTGGCGAATGGATATTTGACGATGGAAGCCAACATGGAATAGGTCATGACGAATCCGCCTGGACGCCTGCCCTTGAAGCAGTGGGTGAGAATACGAAAGGCATTGGCATTACCCTCGAAGTGGGTAATGTCATCCCAAAAAGCTTGTGATACCTTGGACTTGACTTCTTGTCCAGCTCCCTCGGTGAAGAAAGTTTGGATGGCTTTCTCGCCAGAATGACCAAAAGGGGGATTGCCCAAATCGTGGGCGAGACAAGCTGCGCTGACGATGGTGCCGATTTCCTCAAACAAGGTGTCCTTCAGCTCAGGTCGCTTCTCGATGATTCGCTTGCTGATGTCGTTGCCTAAAGACATGCCGACGCTAGCCACCTCCAAGCTGTGGGTGAGGCGGTTGTGTACGAAGAAGCTGCCTGGGAGGGGAAACACCTGGGGCTTGTTTTGCAATCGGCGAAAAGCCGAAGAGAAGATGAGACGGTCGTAATCGCGCTTGAACTCAGAGCGATCGTCGTGGCGCTCGGCGTGCTTGTGTTCTTGTCCGAAGCGCTTGTTTGATATCAGTTTGATCCATTCCATGCCGCAAAAATACATTAATATCTACATAACTCAAAATAAAAAGCACTTATTTTCTTTAAAATCTAGCAATTTCCTCCTAAAAATTCCTTTTTGTGCCTAAAAAACTGTATTTTTGCATTCTAAAAAACTGCCTGTTGGCATTTGATAAGGTGTCCTAGTGGCATTTGAAAGGTGTCCTTGGGCGATAACAATAGAAAATATGATTCAGATACAGATTATCAACAAGGGGAGACAGCCTCTCCCGACATACGCCACGCCACAGAGTGCTGGTATGGATTTACGTGCTAATATCGACGAGCCTATCGTTCTGCATCCGATGGAACGTCGATTGGTGCCTACAGGTTTATATATGGCTTTGCCTGCAGGATTTGAAGCGCAAATTCGTCCTCGCAGTGGGCTTGCCCTGAAACATGGCATCACTGTACTCAATACTCCGGGAACGATAGATGCAGACTACCGTGGCGAAATCATGGCGTTGCTCATCAACTTCTCTCAGGAGGATTTTGTCATCAACGAGGGTGAACGCATCGCCCAGATGGTCATCGCCAAGCATGAGCAAGGGGAGTTCGTGGAGGTGGAAACCTTGGATGAGACGGAACGTGGTGCCGGTGGTTACGGACATACTGGTGTCAAATAGAATGATGGGCTGAGTATTCCGTCCATCCTAAACTACTTCGTATATAAAAATATAACATCGTGAAAATAAGTGCTAGAAATATTGCTTTGGGTATGCTTGCTCTTCTTCTAGGGACGGCGACCTTGCCTTCTCTTGCTCGTAAGAAGAAGGTGGCAAATCCTAAGAAAAACGTTCTTGTGGATACGCTTCCTGCCAATGAAAGAAAACGCTTCGATTACTTCTTCATAGAAGCGATTCGCCAACAAGGGGCAGGAAATTATAGCGCTGCTTTTGACTTGTTGGAGCATGCTCGCCATATCAACCCGAAGGCTGCCGAGGTCTATTTCTATGAGTCGATGTATTATTCGATGATGAAGGAAGACTCCATAGCCTTGGATTGCATGGAGAAGTCGGTGGCTCTCAATCCTGAGAACCAGACTTATTCCGAACGTTTGGCGCAATATTATATCAGCAATCAACAGTTTGACAAGGCAATAGATGCTTACGAACAGTTGTTTGCACACAATCATGACAATACGGATGCCCTCCGTGTCTTGGCGCAGCTCTACCAACAGCAAAAGAACTTCCCTAAGTTGCTTTCCACAATCAGCAGGTTGGAAAATGAAGAAGGTGAGAGTGAGCAACTTACGCTGTCAAAGATGCGAGTATATGAGATGATGGGAGATAAAAAGGCGGCTTATAATGAATTGAAGACGCTCTCCGACACTCATCCGCTTGACATGGTATATAAGACGATGTTAGGCAACTGGCTCATGCAGAATGACCGCCAAAAGGAAGCCTATAAACTGTTCACGGAAGTGTTGAAGGAAGAACCAGACAATGCCTATGCAGAATCTTCCTTATACGATTATTATAATGCGATGGGGCAGGAGGAACAGGCGCATCAGATGTTGGATCGCATTCTGGTGGGAAACAATACGCCTGTGGAGACTAAAATCGTGATGATTCGTTCGTTTATCCAGGACAACGAAAGTCATGGAGTTGATTCTACACAGGTTATCTCCTTGTTTGATAAAGTGCTGGATGTGCCTAAGCCTTCTAGCGAGATAGCTGAGTTGAGGGCGGCATATATGAGCTTGAAGAAAATGCCACAAGATACGGTCAATGCTGCTTTTCGCAAGGTGTTGGATATTGCACCAGACAATGCGAGCGCACGATTGCAGTTGGTCCAGAATCTTTGGAATGACAAAAAATATGATGAGGTTGTCGCCATGACTAACCAAGCGCAAGCTTACAACCCCGACGAGATGGTGTTCTACTATTTCGGTGGAATGGCGCATTATATGAAAGGAGACGAGGATGCTACGCTAGAAACTTTTCGTAAAGGATTGGCGCAAGTCAACGAGAAAAGTTCTCCAGACTTGGTCTCTGACCTTTATATGATTATGGGTGATATTCTCAACAAGAAGGGATTGGAAAAAGAGTCTTTTGCAGCTTACGATTCTTGCTTGCAGTGGAAAGATGACAATGCGGCAGCTCTCAACAATTATGCTTATTACATGAGTTTGAATGGCGAGAATTTGCACAAGGCTGAGCAGATGAGCTATAAGACCATTAAGGCAGAGCCGAAGAATGGCACTTACTTGGATACTTATGCTTGGATTCTCTTCATGGAGGAACGTTACCATGAGGCGAAGATTTATATCGACCAGGCAATAGCTAATCTCGATTCAACCCAAAACAATAATACGGTCATCGAGCATGCTGGCGACATCTATGCGATGAATGGTCTCACGGACGAGGCCATGAAATTTTGGAAACGGTCGTATGATGCAGGAAATAAGTCGAATGCTATCGAACAGAAGTTGAAGCAACGGAAGTATCTGACTCCTGAAACGTTGGAAAAGATGACACTCTCAACTTCTACAGAAAGAAAAGGTGTGACAAGAAATGATAAGAGAAAAAATGGAAAGAAAAAATAATAAATATACAATGAAGGTTGCGGCTTTGTGCCTACCCCTTTTGCTGGGTGCTTGTGGTACGAAACAGGCGGTGGTTAAGGACAAGGTGGTTACTTCTAGCTCGACTTCGAATTCGGAAAGCCGTGTTCAACAGGACGAGAGTGTGCAGAAACTTTCTTTTGTGCAGAAGGTTTCTGACAATCAGGTTTATGTTAAAAATATCACGGGTAACATGGACTTTACCATCACCATGGGGTCCAAGGAAATCTCCGTGCCTGGTAATTTGAAAATGCGGAAGGATGAAGTCATCCGCATCCAACTCAATGCACCGCTTCTTGGATTTGAGGTGGGGCGTTTGGAATTTACACCTAAATATGTACTTATCGTGGATAGAATCCATAAGGAATATATCAAGGCGGATTATAATCAGGTGGATTTCTTGAAGAAGCAAGGAGTGAATTTCTATTCTTTGCAGGCGTTGTTCTGGAACCAACTTCTTCTGCCTGGCACTGATAAGGTGTCGGAGTCAGACCTTAAGAAATTTGATGCAGACATGTCGGGCTCGGGTGAGAGCGTGCCTGTTACTTTCAAACAGGGCAACATGAGCTATTCTTGGACTGCCAATCGCTCGACAGGACGTATCAATCAAGCTGATGTCAACTATAAGACGAGTGGAAGTTCTTCTACACTTCACATAGATTATAGTAATTTCAAAAACGTGGGAGTAAAATCATTTCCTGCGACACAAAAGTTGAGATTCGTTACGGATGCAACCCAAAAGAAACAAGAGTTTCGGATAGTCTTGGATATGAATGAGGTGAAGACGGATAGTAAGTGGGATGCAGAGACGGTAGTATCTGATAAATATGAAAAGGTATCTCCTGAGGATGTACTGGGTAAAATCATGAATATGTAATGAGACGATTAATAGTAATCATATTGGCATTATCTTTCTCGCTATCTCCTTTTGCACAGAAAAAAGTGCAAAAGAAAAAGGTAACGACAACCGTTGTACGTAAGAAAAAAGCGCCTACAACTCGTAAGAAGACTGCTCCGTCTGCTCCTACGCAAGCGGAGAGGAAGGCTGCTACATTCAGCAATGCTTCCATTCGGGGCTTGCAGGGACAGCGTGCTAACATCCAAAAGAAAATCAGGGAGCAAGAACAGGCTCTTCGCAAGAACCAGGAAGATGTGAAGAAACGCTTGCAAGACTTGATGGTCATCAATGGCGAGATAGACCAAAGGCAGAAGAATATTGATGGTATCCAAAAGGACATTCATCATATCGATGGAAACATTGGCATTTTGAATGCACAACTCAAGACTTTGGAACAGCAGTTGCAAGATCGTAAGAATAAGTACATCCGCTCGATGCGCTATATGAGCCGCCATCATTCCGTACAGGAAAAACTGATGTTTATATTCAGCGCCAACAGTTTGTCTCAGATGTACCGCCGTCTGTCTTTCGTGCGCCAATATTCCGCTTTCCAAAAGGCTCAGGGGGAGGCGGTGAAAGCCAAGCAAAACCAAGTGAACGACAAGCACAAGCAGTTGCAGACGGTCAAGGGGCACAAGAGCAACTTGCTATATAAAGGTAAGCAGGAAAAGACGGCGTTGGAAGGTAAGCAACAGGAACAGAAAGTGGTGGTGCAGGGTTTGCAGAAACAACAGAAGACTATCCAGGCTGTGATAGCTGACCAACGTCAAAAGGATGCCGCCATCAATGCACAGATTGACCGTTTGATAGCCCAGGAAGTTGCCAAGGCTCGTGCTCGTGCTGCTGCCGAGGCTAAGAAAAAGGCCGCTGCTGCCGCCGCTGCCAAGAAACGTGCGGAAGAGTTGGCTCGCAAGAAAGCTGCCGCTGAGGCTGCTGCCCGTGAGAATGCTCGTCGTATCGCTGAGGCCAAGGCTCGTGAGGCTGCTGCTGAGGCAGCACGTCGTAAAGCTGCTGAAGAGGCACGTCTAGCTCAAGAGGCTGCAAGAAAGGCTCAGGAAGAGGCGGCTCGACAGGCTGAGGCCAAGGCAAAAGCCAAGGCGCAAGCTGCCGCCAAGGCTGCTGCCGAACAAGCTGCTCGTGCCGCTGCCGAGCAAGCTGCTAAACAAGCCGCTGCCGAACAAGCGGCCCGTGCTGCTGAGGCTAGTCGTAAAGCTGCAGAGTTGAAGGCGAAGGCGGATGAGGAAAGAAGCCGCAAGGAAATAGCTGAGGCTAAGAAAGATGCGCAGGAGGCTGCTACTCTAAGTTCCGTCGATCGGATGTTGAATGGTGGCTTCGAGTCTAACCGTGGTCGCTTGCCGATGCCTATCAGTGGTAGCTACCGCATTGTGAGCCATTTCGGTCAATACAATGTGGAAGGTTTGAAGGGTGTCACCCTCGACAACAAGGGTATCAATATCTTGGGCAAGCCAGGATGCGTGGCTCGCAGTATCTATGATGGTGAGGTGAGTGCCGTCTTTGGCTATGGTGGTATGTGGAACGTGCTTGTTCGCCATGGTGCATACATTTCTGTGTATTGCAACTTGAAGTCGGTGAGTGTACACAAGGGACAGAAGGTCTCGGCTCGTCAGACTTTGGGAGCTGTGGGAGCAGACAATATCCTTCAGTTCCAGCTTCGCAAGGAAACTGCCAAGTTGAATCCTGAGGCTTGGTTAGGAAGATGATTCGCTTTCGGACTTGCTGAGTCCTCTGTTGGCAGATTATCTTTGTAAGGAAAATGATAAAATTAGAAGAGTAAACATAAGATGCGTCCCTAGGGAAAAAGATTTCCTTGGGGACGCATAATTTTTTATTCGAGCAGGGAAAAATCCTGCGCAGGTAAAAATAAAAGTGGTAGGTACTAGAAGTAATCGATAGTCTAAATGCAACTTCTAGTCCCTAATGAATTGTAAAGATAATTCGGAATACACTACTGCTTTTTCATAGAGTCGAAAGTAGTGATAACAGAAACTACTACCATGGTGTCCTTTCAATTCTACCTTCTGCAGGTGGTTCGCCACTTAATCCACGTTGGGAATTCAAATAATCTTGTAATTCTTTGCGCTCGTCCTCTGTCAATAACCGCCCATGGTTATAAACATAATCATCCAATTCAATGTAGTTGTCCGTCCTTGCAATGTATGGTAGATAATGTTCATTTAGAAAATAGATATCTAGTGGTGACAAGTGATATTGAAGTGCAATGCTTGCTTCACTACCTTTACGCTGTATAGTCTTGTTGCCGTTCTTGCTAAACGAATAGGAAGATGCCAATGTGATAGAATAAAAGTCAAAACTTCCATTCATAATGTAATTGTTGTTCTGCTTGTCGAACAGGGGCTTGCAATTATCTTTGATGTTGTCCCAATTGATGGTAACAAAATCATCTCTATCCTTTCTTTGCTGTTCGTTGAACATTCCTGCTGCGTTACATAATGCGTGTAAAAAGAATCGGGTGACAACAGAATCGGCTTGGTTTTCTAGTGAGCGAGGTACATTAATATATTGTTCTCCACCTACTAGTCCAAAGCTTCCCGTGCCATCCACTTCGTTATTATCAGCATATCTTACAAAAATATTTGGATATTTGATATGGTAAGGCTCATAGTACTCTGGGTCTTTTTGTGAATTGTAAAACCTAACATTCGTATTACTTTCAATTTCTTCTACCGCATTATTCAAACCATCTCTGATGAACCGACTTAAAGTACCTGTTTTTACACGAATCATAGACCAATACTGGGCGGGATAACTTCCCCAAATGCCTGCCGCTCTTGTCGATTTTTGTGTCAAAGAAGAGAAAACTCCCCATCTTGTAGGAACCTCTTTGTCAATCAATGTGTTCCATGAGTCTTGTTGTTGAGTCATTAAGAATACAGAATTTGAGTCTTTTAAGTTCTCCATTTGAGCAGGCGTTAATTCTGCAACGAATTCTGGGATAGCAGTTGTCTCTCCTTCTTCGAGGCTTGAAGATTCGTTGTGACTTACTAAACTTGTAGCTTCGTCACTACAAGAACAAACGAATGCTATGCTTGCAATCATTGTCCATGAAAAAAATAACTTAAATTGTTTCATACTATTTTATATTTTTGATTTTATATGTCTCATTCATTTTCTTTGTACATTCTTTAGCCCAATCAATGTCTGACTTTGAAAAGCCGAGACCGATGGTGTCAGTGTCAGACAAGTCAAACTTAAACACTCCCGTTTTTTTATCATATATGATGAAACTGCTGAGTATTTGCTCTTTGTTAGTTTGGATAACGTATAGCTCCTCTACGGAGAGCGAGTCTTTGGAGACAATTTCATAACTTGGATAATTGTTCTCACCATTTGTGTCAATATCATCAGAACAGGCTGTCATTAAGCAAAACAAAAGCCCCATTAAAAAAGATCTATATTTCATAATAATATCCTTATAAATTTGCTTTAAAATTTCCTTCCATGTTGAATTTGGAATCATTACTATGTAGAGAAAATGTACCCCAAGCGCACATTTTCGTTAATGACATTCTGGTGATAGTTAGTTCTCCCTCTAAGGGGGTATAGCTATCGTCAATAAATGCCAGTCCATCAGATTGTGACTGTATGATTTCTGTTTTTAATAGCTCCTCGTTTGAGTATGTGAATATATCAGGCAAATCTTTAGACAGTTTGCATGGTCGTATCTTCCATACCTTAGGCTTATTGAATTCTTCATACTTGTCGCATACCAGGTAACAGCAAATTAGGTAAGCGTCAGATGGGTTGCCTACTTTGTAAATTCTGAATATGTATTCAATCAATCCTGGATATTTAAAAAATTCTGATGGAGAAGACGGATACTGCTTCCCTACGATATGATATTTTTCTCCATTTATGTTTGCATTTACTAATTCTGTTTCTTCCAGTAATTTTTTGTCGCAACTAACGCAACCTAAAGCTACAACAAATAAAAGTACTATAATTCTTATTTTTGTTATCATTTTATGCTTCTTTTAAAGGTGATGGTAAAAGGAACAAATTGTATGTATTCATCTCTGTAGTTACAGAGAATTAATACATACCTATGGATTTGCCCCTCATCTGAATTTTGAGAAATATAATCCAATTCTTGTTGGGTAACAATATCTCTTATAAGAGGTCCTCCATCTTGGCTGTCGATGACTTCATTTTCACGATAAGGACTTAATACGATAGTTGAAGTGTTCATCCATTTTCGTTCTTTATATTTAGGATCTAAGTGTTCTTTATACTCAAAGAATACCCTTCCTGACTTGTACGAGTATTTTGCCTTATTGCTCTTGTAAAGATTGCCATTGGCATCTAAATATAGACTATTGTTGAAAGCATTATAGATTTTTTCTGCATTGACTTCAGTTGCCTGCAAGGGGGATTGGTTTCCTTGGGAATCAATTGCCCTGAACAAAAAAGTATTCTTAGTGCTATCTGTGTCTAATGTGAAAAATGCGCTAGGTCGTAGGCTTTCTGTCCACTTCATGCTTTGACCTGGACTTTTTCGTGCAAACTGATAATTTAATATGCCTTGTAAATCTGATAAGTTGCTTTTGTACTCTTCGTCTATACAATCAGCTGTTATTTTGAACCCATTTGGCTCATGGGAGGCTTTTAGTACAAATCTAGGCATACCTACCAAGATTATTTTGCTATATGTTTCTTTTCCACTTTTGGCAATGATGGAAATGATTCCTTTACCATGTATAGACAGCACACCTTCTTGATTGATAGTGGCTATCTTTTCATTGCTAGTTGTCCATGACCGAACATTTAGATTTTGTATATCTCCATCTGTTATACCTTGAAGGGCATATTTGGCTCCATCAAAGCCAACAGATGGACCAACTATTTCGCAATCAATTTCTTTCATAATCCAATCCATACCATTGAGAGTAGGCGTAGTGTGTTTGTGTGGAAATGTTTCTATATAATAATTCTCTCCAAAAGGTGAATCTTCTCCTTTGGGAGAACTTAAGAAATAGGCTGCAGGTGTGCTAATTCCATTTCCAAAGGCCAATGCGCTAGACGAGGGAATAAAAGGTATTGATGAGCACGCTTTTACACCTGCACTATATTGGAGTACAATGCTTAAGTTATAATCACCGGAATAGGCAAAGTTAGTTGGATAAAAGGAACTAGGATAGGTATCTGGAAGATAGCCATTTGGGGCATAGGCATCATATGCAAATTCAGTCTTACTGATTGGTATTGTCCATAAAAAATCTTTTTTATATTTTATTTTAATATGTGTTACTTGTTGCCCTATGTACAATGCGGGGTAAACATCAAAATCTCCAGATACAGAAGATTTTCCAGGCAAAACGGACATTAGACCTGCGACTATATCATTTAATGTAACTGCTACAACGATGTCTAAAATTGGATTAAGAATGTCAGAACATAAAGCAAAGTCAACATCTAGATACTTTTCGGGAATCTCAGGTTTCTGGTAACCACCATTTGCTACGGCTAATAGTCGCATTGTCTTACCGTTGTCACCTTTTGGAAAACCCAAAGCGTTCAACTCTGATTGCCACATCAAATGTTCTTGATTATTTAGACTACCTGTTCCATCTACAGAATAAAAAAGCATCTGTTGGGCTGATGTAGAAAACGCCATGGCATCTCCTAATTTAAGATACTCATCAATATGTGCATACTTTGATGCTAATTTGTTCAATAGCTTTTTGTCTCTTAAGAATTTTTTTATTCCATAATATGCATAGAGTACCCCGATTGGAACATTTGCTCCTAAATGTGGTGTGTCATAGCTTATATAGGTATCAACATCGTGTTTGATATTTTCATTTTCCATTTTTTTCAATGCATACCTTGCCACAAGTCCTCCCATGCTATGCCCCATGACTATCGTTTGGACGGAACACTTAGAGTTTCTTTTTTCTTCATTCAGCCACTTCAATACTTCTATCAAGGTATTGGCGTTTGCTTGTATATATTCTTCAGAATGATCCCAATCTACATATACAACATCCATATTTTTGCTGTCGAATTTTTGTATGAAGCTATGTAAACTGTTGATAGTAACTAATCCATTTGGATATCCTGAGAATACATGAGGGTCAAATCCTTCTACATAGACTACAGGACTTTGGAACGATTTTCCATTAGCAAAATGAACAAAGACGGTAGCGGAAGTGCCCACACCACCGTAGTCTTTTCCTGAAATATGCATGATTTTATCAATTCTAACCTCTTTTGTGCTATCTATTTGTAAAGCTAGCGTACGTGTCCTTATGCTCTTTTTATCAAGGGTATTCATCCTGGTATGAGCTAAAAGAATTGTTCCATCAGAAAGAGTTGCTCTAAATACGAGTAGATTCTTGGAAGTTCGTATGTTTACCTTAAAAGGTTCATTGACCTTTATCGGTTCATAACCATTTCCTCGATCGATTTCTAGCTGTTTAATTGGACAATTTGTAAATAGAAGTTTGTCTGGTATTTTTAGCGTTACCGTTTCTTCTTTTGGCTCACTTAAGCATGAAGCTGCAAAAACATACGATTGTTGATATGGATTGCCAACTTTTTCTGTACGCATCAACTTATTGTTTTTGAGCAAGAATAGTCCTGAGTCGAGTGCATCTGCTTTTATTTGAGAATATTTATATATAGCCAGACTAATGTCAATGTTGTCGTTACTGCGTTTCGTTTCAAGTAAGTTGCTAACAGAAGCCAACTCTTTTTTGGTGTGTTCAGAGATTGCTGCAGAGTTCAATGTGTTAATAATATTGGCATATTGCAAAATAGTACAAACATTCTTGTCCGACAATTTCTCTCCTGAAAAATTGTCTAAATTTTCGTCTTCAATTGCATAATCTCTCAATAAGCCTGTTGGAACTTGCTCTAGGTTTACTTCAGAAAACATTTCGTTTAAACTGCTTCGTAAATCATCTTGTTGAGCAAAAGAAGGAGGCGCAAGTAAATATACACACAATAAAAGGAGTAACTTTAAGTTACATCTTTGTATTTGTTTTATAACATAATTTTTCATATGCGAAATAAAAAATAAGATAAGTTTTAGATGTTAAATTCTCCCCAGTAGCAGATATTCCCTACTTCTATAATAACTTTATAAAAACCTGAATCGTAATCTGACAAATCTAACATTGTCTCACCATTTCCATTCAAATATAAAAAATCAGTAGCCACTTCATTGTTCGCATTGTTGTAAATGCTAACTTTTGCTTCACCTACATATTTATTAATGTGTACATAAAGTATTTCTTGTACAAGTTCAGCTTCAACAGATGCCTCTAGAGAACGTGCAGAAAGATGGCGAACGGTTCTCGTCAAGACAATACTTTTTCTTTTTTGTAACACTTCTCCGTTTGTTGATAAAGAAATCAAACTGCTTAGCAGCAGAATACCGATTAAAAATTTTGCTCTATTCATAATTATATTTTTTTTGTTATTAGAATTCGATGGCAAAATTACGGATATTTTTATTAAATACCAATCGTTTTTAGTCTATTTATTTAAGCTCTTGTGTTGCGTATAAATCTTTGGCATGTAGTGTGTTATAATGATAAGCGTTTATATTGTAGGTCTAAAAATGCAAATGTTTTTGGAAACTATAAGTTCTCAATATAGTTCCTTAATGAAAAGTGTTCATTTTTAATCCCTACCTTATCCTTATATAAAAATAGTTTTTGCTTAATGGCTTTTTCGCTAATGCAATATATGCAGGATAAAGCTTTTTGTGACAATTTCAAGCGTAGTAACATCATTAATTTAACGTCACTATCTGTCAGATTAGGATGCTTGTGGCATAATCTTGTAACGAACTGATTCTCTGTACTCTCTAGAAAAAACTCAATTTCTTTCCAATCGGATACAGACAATACAATATGTACATAATCGTCCTTTTTTATAGAATTTAACTTCTCAATAACTTCAATTTTGCTCAGTAAATACTTTCGCATACTAGATAGTTGATTTTCTTTGTGGGAAAGTTCTTCTTGATGTAATTTCTCCATCATTTCTTTTTGTTGTTGATACATTTCTTTTTTATGAGCTAGAAGTTGTTTTGCTTGTTGTTCCTCATATTGCAGTTTTTGGCTTGCTCTCTTTTTGGCTTGTTGGTATTTTCCCCATACAGAAAAAATAATGACAACAAACAGAAATGCAGATAATCCGAATAACCATCGTTGCATTTCTGTACGTCCTTGTAATATAGCCTTTTCTTTTTCTTTTTCCAGTGAAAATGAGTTATATTTCGATTTCTCTTGTAAGGTTTTGCGATACATATCCTCTAGGCAAAAAAATGCAGAGTCAGAATATGCCTTTGATGTTTCATAATCTAAAGATTTCATGGCTGCTTGATTTTGTAAATAAAAAACAGCATAACGATCTTTGGAATCTTTTACTTTAATGCTTTTTAATAACGACATTGCTTTTTTTATCGAGTCTGCTTTTAGATATGCAGAAGCAAGATTTAATTGACAAGAAGTAATAGTCGAACCATTATAATTATATGCTCGCTTAGCATAATCCAGACAACTGTCTGTCATTCCGCATTCTCCCATAATGCTAGACAGATCTTGATATACGCTAGACAACAATTCTATATCTTTTGATTGTTTTATTAAGTTTTTGACTTTTTCTATTTCTAAAAGAGCTAGCCTCAAGCTATCCACAAACATAAGATTGTCGCATAATCGTAAGCGGGCTGCCGTTTCGTTACGTAAATTATCATGTGGTAGATTACTGTACATATAGACTAATTTCCTTGACAATTTAACTGCCTTGTAAGGTTCTTGAATTTCTTCTACTTCTATGAGCTTGTCTAAGGCGAGTAGTTGTGTATTTTTGTCTTTAATCTTAGTGGATAAGAACAAAGAACTTTCCAAACAAGCTTTTGCCTTTTCTAGGCTATCGTTAAGCATATAATATTTGCCCATATAATTCAAACATAAAGCATAAAGTGAGTCTGTTTGATGCTTTTTATACCAATTATATGCTATGCGGATAAGGGAATCATTGTCAACATCTAGTCCTGATTTATCTTGCGCCATGTAATAAATAAGGGCGTATTTCGCCAAATCTTCCTTGGAAAAATTATTTTTGTCTAAATTGTTCAAATATACCAATGCGCTATCTGGACATGATGAGGCTATCTTATAGGCATGGTTAAGTTGGTATCTATGTTGCTGACAACAAGATAACAAAATACAGACTAGTGCGAAAGTCAATGCTGTTTGAAAAAAAGTACTTTTCATGTTTACCATTTTTTTGCAAAAGTACTATAAAAAAATCAATTATTCTATACTTTTAGGTCTAAAAAATATAAATCCACTTTTATACAAATATGTGGAAAATCAAGCTTATAGGCTATTCTCCCAAATATAATGGGTCTAAATATGAATAACATGTATTGCTCTTAGATGGTCGCACCATCTAAGAGCAATGTGTATTTTGCGATAGCATCTGCTATCTCACTAATCTTGATAAACTCGTCTGCTGAATGGGAACGAGAGGATTCGCCTGGGCCTAACTTGAAGGAAGGAAACGACATCAAGGCTTGGTCGCTCAGCGTAGGACTTCCGAATGGCTTCATCCCCATGGCTACACATTTTTTAATAAGGGGATGCTCAGGGTCGATACGGGACGACTTCAAACGGAAACTATGAGCCTTGCACTCGCTCTTCAAGTGTTGGCAGATGAAATGATAGACTTCCTCGTTGTCGTAAAACTCGTTGGTGCGAATATCCACAAGCATGGTGCATTTGTCGGGTATCACATTGTGTTGTGTCCCTGCGTTCACCACGGTCAGAGTCATCTTTGTAGGACCTAGAAATTCGCTTACCTTTTCAAACTTGTAATCTCTAATCCACCGCATATCATCCAATGCCTCGTAGATGGCATTCACCCCCTCGTTTCTGGCGGCATGGCCACTCTTGCCATGGGCAATCACGTCCAAAACCATCAGTCCCTTTTCTGCCACGGCAGGATTCATGCCTGTGGGCTCGCCTACTATTGCCAGGTTGATGGGAGGAAGAAGGGGTAAGGCTCGGCTGATGCCATCCTTGCCAGAGACCTCCTCTTCTGCAGAGGCTAAATAAATAAGGTTATAGGATTGTGGCTTTTCTGTGAGCATACGAAACATTTGTAGCAGAGAACAGAGCCCGCCTCCGCAATCATTGCTGCCTAAACCAAATAGCGTTTCTTCTTCTGTTCCTTTCTCTCCATTGTCAGCAACGACTCCATTGTCAGCAACAAGTTTTACATTTTCTATACTTGGAGAAAATGGGTCTCGTGTCCATGATGCGACAGGCTTCACCGTGTCGATATGGGCATTGAGGAGCAAGGTTGGCTTACTCTCGTCGAAGTGTGGATCGACAATCCATACGTTGTTTGCCTCACGATGAGGTTCGAAGCCATAATCACGGATGGCTTGTTCCATGATGTCGGCGGCATCTTTCTCGTTGTGGCTGACGGATGGGGTGGCGATGAGCTTTTGCAACAGCTCAACGGCATCGTTTACATATTGTTCTTGTGTCATGATAATCTCCCTTGTTTTTAATTTCGACGGCAAAGTTACGAAAAAAAGAGCATACAAAATGGAAAAAATGCCATTTTTATTTTGAGTTATCATAGATTTACTATATCTTTGCAGAAATATTCTAAATATAAGCTTATGCAAATCAATAGTCATCTCTCGGTGCTGATTCACGACTTGGCCCATAAATATGGTGATAAACCTGCGCTTACCTTCAAGAAATTTGGAGGCGAGCAGTGGCAGACGGTCTCTTGGAACCAGTTTTCTCTGAGAGTGAAACAAGTTAGCAATGCTTTGCTCAACTTAGGAGCAAAGCCACAGGACAAGATAGCTGTGTTCTCACAGAACTGCGTTCATTATCTATACACCGACTTCGGTGCATACGGTGTGAGGGTATGCTCAATCCCATTCTATGCCACAAGTAGTGAACAGCAGATTCAATATATGATCAATGATGGTCAGGTTCGCTTCCTCTTTGTGGGCGAACAGGAGCAGTATGACAAGGCGCATCGTGTATTTGCTCTTTGTCCTTCGTTGGAGCGCATCATCATCTTCGATTCAAGCGTTCGCATCAGTACCCATGACCCTGCAGCCCTTTATTTCAAGGACTTCATCAAGTTGGGCGAGAATCTTCCTCGCCAGACGGAAGTGGAGGAACTCTACAAGCAAGCTAGTATGGATGACTTGGCTAATATCCTTTATACCAGTGGTACTACAGGAGATAGTAAGGGCGTGATGTTGACTTATGGACAATATCATGCAGCCTTGAAGGCTAACGACGAATGTGTGCCTTTAACGGAAAAAGACCGTGTCATCGACTTCTTGCCGTTCACTCATATCTTTGAGCGAGGATGGGCTTATCTTGCTTTGACGGAAGGTGCGCGCCTCTTCATCAATACTTATCCTCATGAGATTCAGGAGAGTATGCGAGAGGTACATCCTACTGCAATGAGCAGCGTGCCACGTTTCTGGGAGAAAGTATATATCGCAGTGAAGGCAAAGATGGATAATGCTTCGGCTTTCCAAAAGAAACTTTTCTACCATGCTTTGGCTGTAGGCCGCAAGCGTAATGTGGAATATCTTGCCAATGGAAAGCGACCTCCGTTGACTTTGGAACTCGAATATAAGGTCATCAATAAGACTGTGTTGAGCATGGTGCGCAAGCAATTGGGATTGGAAAATCCTAACATCTTCCCAACGGCAGGTGCTTATGTGAGTCCTGAGGTGGAAGAGTTCGTCCATTCCATCGGTATCGGTATGGTGGTGGGTTATGGACTGACCGAGAGTTTGGCTACGGTTTCTTGTGACCATCTTGACAAGAAATACACCATAGGTTCGGTGGGTCGCCCAATTTCCTGCATCCAAATCAAGATAGGTGAGGACAACGAGGTCATGTTGAAAGGTCCTACCATCACCAAGGGCTACTATCATCGTGATACGACCAATGCTAAGGCTTTTGATGAGGATGGTTTCTTCCATACGGGTGACGCTGGCTATCTGAAAGACGGCGAGTTGTACTTGACAGAACGTATCAAGGACTTGTTTAAAACATCCAATGGCAAGTATATCGCACCTCAGCAGGTGGAGTCCTTGCTCTTGGTGGATAAGTTCATCGACCAAGTAGCAGTCATTGCCGACCAGCGCAAGTTTGTTTCAGCCTTGGTAGTTCCTGAGTTCAGAATGGTAGAGGATTGGGCGCGTGAGCATCGTATCGCTTTTGAGAGTCGCGAGGATTTGTGTGCCAACGAGAAGGTACAAAAGATGTTGATGGATCGTATCAACATTCTTCAGCAACACTTGGCATATTATGAGCAAATCAAGCGTATCACACTCTTGGCTCATCATTTCTCGATGGAGTCGGGCGAGTTGACTAATACGCTGAAGATTCGCCGTCCGATTATCAACAAGAACTACAAGGCGGAGATAGATGCCATGTATCAAGAATAGAAGTTGAGGAGTTAAAGGAGTTAAGAAGTTAAGACAAATGCCTTTTGGAAAAATGTACATGAAATAAAGGCGTTGTCTTTACTCCTTAGCGACCGAAGGGAGCGGTAACTTCTTGAACTCCTTAACTCCATAAAAAATAAATAACAATGATTACAGCTGACCAATTGAAGGATGTGATGGACAGAGCCGAGGCTCTCCATCGCTATCTGAATATAGACCAGAAAAAAGTAGAATTTGAGGAGGAACAACTCCGCACCCAAGCTCCAGACTTTTGGGAAGATCCCAAGTATGCACAGGAGCAGATGAAGAAAGTGAAAGGCATCCAAAAATGGTTGGATGGCTATAAGAAAGTACGTCTCTATGCCGACGAACTCCAACTTGCCTTCGACTTCTATAAGGACGAGATGGTGACGGAGGAAGAGGTAGATGCTGATTATGACAAGGCTATCAAGGCCATTGAGGACTTGGAACTGAAGAATATGCTTCGCCAGAAGGAAGATCCGATGGACTGCGTGCTTAAGATTAACTCAGGTGCCGGTGGTACTGAAAGCCAGGACTGGGCTTCGATGCTGATGCGTATGTATATGCGTTGGGCTGATGCTCATGGCTATAAGGTGACCATCACTGATATGCAGGAAGGTGACGAGGCTGGCATCAAGAGCGTGACCATGACTATCGAGGGCGGTGAGTATGCTTACGGCTACTTGAAGAGTGAGAATGGTGTGCATCGTCTGGTGCGTGTATCTCCTTTCAATGCGCAAGGTAAGCGTATGACCAGTTTCGCCAGCGTCTTTGTCTCTCCTTTGGTGGATGATACCATTGAGGTGTATGTCGATCCGGCTAAGTTGTCGTGGGATACCTTCCGCTCCAGTGGTGCGGGTGGTCAGAATGTCAACAAGGTGGAGTCTGGTGTCCGTTTGCGCTATTGGTACACTGACCCAGACACAGGCGAGGAAGAGGAAATTCTCATAGAGAACACCGAGACGCGTGACCAACCTAAGAACCGTGCCAAGGCTTTGCTTCTCTTGAAGAGCCAACTCTATGACAGGGCGATGAAGAAACGCTTGGAGGCCAAGGCGAAGATAGAGGCAGGAAAGAAGAAAATCGAGTGGGGAAGCCAGATACGAAGCTATGTCTTCGATGACCGTCGTGTGAAAGACCATCGCACGGGCTATCAGACATCTGATGTCGATGGCGTGATGGATGGCAAGATTGATGGATTCATCAAAGCTTATCTCATGGAGTTCCCTACTAATGATAGTGAAGAGTAATGTAAGTGAAGAGTGAGGAACGAAGAGTGAAGAATGCAATGCTTTGCTCTAGAGTAATAACCTAATAATATTAAAAGACTATGAGTAGTAACAGTGATTTGAGAAAAGCGAAGCATGCTGCATACGAGAAGAAGCAAGCTGCGCAAGGAGAAAAAGTGATTAAGTGGATATTCGGCGTATTGATAGCCTTGGCTGTTGTATTCGCCATTTATGCTGCTTCAATTGCATAATTTTTAAAAGTATGAGTGGATTAGAAATAGAAAGAAAATTCCTCGTAAAGAAGGGCGACGCATATAAAAGCGCCGCCTTTTCTAGTAGTCATATCCAGCAAGGCTATATCCCAGCCGATGGTGCTACAGTGCGAGTTCGCACACGAGATGACAAAGCTTACCTGACCATTAAGGGCAAGTCGGTGAATGGTGGCATGACTCGCTATGAGTTTGAGAAGGAAATCACCATGGATGAGGCGCAGCATCTCTTGCAGCTTTGTAAGGGTGGTGTCATCGACAAGCGTCGTTATCTGGTGAAGAGTGGCAACCATACTTTCGAGGTGGATGAATTCTATGGGGACAATGAGGGACTTGTCATGGCAGAGGTAGAACTTTCTTGCGAGACAGAACCCTATGAGAAGCCTGAGTTTATCGGTATGGAGGTGACGGGTGACAAACGCTTTTATAATTCTCATCTTTTGAGTTTCCCTTTTGTTGTATGGCGTAATACCTTACCAGAAGAATATCGCTAAGAGCGAGCTGTCAATTCCCTTCAAGGAGGCTCGCTAACTTGGATTTTTTTAGCAAAAATAGTATAATATTGCAAAATATGAAGCATTTTGCAATATTTACTTTCAATTTATACGCTTAAGTGCAAAATATTTTATAATTTTGCACTCGTATAAAGAGAAAGTATATAAAATGACTGAGACAAATAGAGGAAGTTTTGGTAGTAAGATCGGCTTGATTCTTGCTACGGCAGGTGGTGCGGTAGGACTTGGCAATGTATGGCGTTTCCCATATATGGCTGGTCAGGAAGGTGGCGCCGCCTTTATCTTGGTTTACATTGGATGCGTGCTTTTGTTGGGCATTCCTTGTATGATTTCAGAGTTTATCATAGGTCGTCATGGAGCATCCAATACGGCAAGAGCTTATACCAAATTGGCAAATGGGAAGGCTTGGAAGTGGATTGGGTATCTGGAAGTCTTGACTGGTTTTTTGATAACTGGATACTATGCCGTTGTGTCTGGTTGGTGCTTGCAGTATGTTTATGCGAGCATCATGGGAGAGCTGCATGGTGACCCAGCCTTTGTCGCCAATTATTTCAAGGAGTTTTCTTCTGACCCGGTTCGTCCTGTGATGTGGACTGTTGCAATCTTCTTGATTTGCCATTTTGTGATTATTCATGGTGTGAGGGGCGGTATAGAGAAGGCTTCTAAGATTATGATGCCTATTCTTTTCATCCTGTTGCTCATCATCGTAGGCGCATCCTGTTTGTTACCAAATGCAGGAAAAGGTATCGAGTTCTTACTGAAACCAGATTTCACCAAGGTTGATAGGGGTGTGTTCCTGGGTGCTTTGGGACAGTCGTTCTATTCCTTGAGCATCGGTATGGGCTGCATCTGTACATACGCATCCTATTTTAGCCGACAAACTAATCTTTTTAAGTCGGCATTGCAGATATCGCTGATTGATTTCTTGGTAGCGATTTTGGCTGGATTGATGATATTCCCGGCAGCTTTCTCGGTGGGAGTATCGCCTGATAGTGGTCCTTCGCTGATATTTATCACCTTACCGAATGTGTTCAATGAGGCGTTTGCTTCAGTTCCTGTCTTGGGATGGATCATATCCTTGCTGTTCTATGTGTTGTTGTCATTGGCAGCTTTGACCTCGTTGATGTCGCTTCATGAGGTGAACACTTCTTTCTTCTACGAGGAGTTGAAGATAGACCGCAAGAAAGGAGCGATTATCGTGACTGTATCTTGTGCTATTATTGGCGCATTCTGCTCGTTATCTTTGGGAGCAACCGATGTCTTGACTTTCTTGGGCAAGACTTTGTTTGATTGGTTCGACTTCATTACGGGACAGATTTTTTTGCCTATAGCAGGCTTTTTGACTTGCTTGTTTATTGGTTGGTATGTGCCTAAAGGATTGGTCAAGGATGAGTTTACCAACTGGGGAACGCTGAGGGGCAATCTCTTCGGGATATATTTGTTCCTGGTGCGTTTCGTTTGCCCAGTTCTGATTCTCTTGGTATTCCTTAACCAGTTGGGATTGATAGGATAGCCAGGGAAAATCTTGTGCAAAAAAGACGTTAGAAATATTATATAAAGGAACGTTAGGTATATTATAATAAGGTGTAGCATGGACTGTTCTCTCAGGACAGCTACGGATAGAATCATGATAGAAAATGGAAAATAGAGGTAGCTTCGGCACGAAATTAGGAGTAATATTAGCTACTGCAGGCTCTGCGGTTGGCTTGGGTAATGTATGGCGTTTCCCTTATATGACTGGGCAGAATGGAGGAGCGGCCTTTATTCTGATATATTTGGTTTGTATTGTCTTGTTGGGCATCCCTGGCATGTTGGGTGAGTTTATCATTGGTCGTCATTCTGCCGCCAATGCGGCTCGTTCCTATAAGAATCTTTCTGGCAAGAAGGCGTGGGGAGCCGTGGGCTTGATGGGTGTTTTCACCTCCATGATTATCTTGGGCTTTTATTCCGTGGTTGCGGGATGGTGCTTGCAGTACCTTTATGCTTCCTTGATGGGAGGCATACATGGTGATGTCAGTTATGTAAAGGAATATTTTGTAGAGTTTTCCTCCGACCCTATTAAGCCGGTCTTGTGGGGATTGGGATTTATCTTGTTGACTCATGCCGTGGTGGTCAAGGGTGTGCGTAATGGTATTGAGAAAGCTTCTAAGATTCTGATGCCTTTGCTCTTTTTGCTCTTGATAGTCTTGGTGATTTCTTCTTGCACTCTTCCGGGTGCCATGAAGGGAGTGGAGTTCTTGTTGAAACCTGACTTTTCCAAGGTGGATGAGAATGTGATGCTGGAGGCTTTGGGACAGGCTTTCTTCTCGTTGAGCATGGGTACAGCTTGCCTTTGCACGTATGCTTCTTATTTTAGCCGACAGACCAATTTGTTTAAGTCTGCCACTCAAATAGCGTTGATAGATACCATTATCGCCATTATGGCGGGTCTCATGATATTCCCGGCAGCATTTTCGGTCGGTGTCAATCCTGATAGCGGTCCTTCCTTGATATTCATCACGTTGCCAAACGTGTTCCAGCAGGCATTTGGCACGTTGCCTTTTGTGGGCTATTGTATCTCGGTGCTGTTCTATGCCTTATTGGTGTTGGCGGCATTAACTTCTACCATATCCATGCATGAGATAGGTACGGCTTTCTTTTATGAGGAGATGAAGACTTCGCGTGCCAAGGGTGCCTGGATAGAAACTTCGGTATGCTGCGTCATCTCTATCCTTTGTGCCTTGTCGTGTGGTGCTGTTCCTGCAATCCAACTTCTCGGTATGGATTTCTTGGACTTCTGCGACCATCTCACTTCTCAATACATGATGCCATTGGGAGCGTTCGCTACTTGTATCTTGTTGGGATGGCTTGTTCCCAAAAAGACACTCAAGGATGAGTTTACCAACTGGGGTACATTGAAGGGCACGTTCTTTGGCGTTTATTATTTCATGGTTCGTTTCGTGTGCCCATTGTGCATCCTCATTATATTCTTGCATCAGTTGGGAGTGTTCTAATCCATTAGAATGAAATGTAGGGCGCAAGTCTCTCTATTTCCGCAGGTGGAAAGTCTTTGAGGAGTTTTAGCTCCTGCAAGTTCTTGATAGGACCTCGAAGTCGGCGGTAGTCGCAGATTTCCTTGGCTTGGTAGAAGTTGATGTAGGGATGTTTGCGCAGTTGGCTGAGGGAAAGGTTGTTGATGCTCAGTTTCCTTATTTCGGTTGGATTGATATGAAGGTAGGCAATAGCTGTTTCTGGGAAACCTTCTATTTCCAAGAGTTGTGAGGCAGAGGTAAAACCACCTAGTTGTTCCCTATAGCGCACGATGGACTTGGCGTAGTAGCTTCCTATGCCTGGAATCTTCATCAGTTCCGTTGTGTCTGCCTGATTGATAGAAATCTTTTGTCCTGGTTTCAACTTTTGAGGATAGCTATATACTTTCTCTCCATCATGTTGTCGTGTAGTTATGACGTTGCAGTTGTCTGAGGTAGGAGAAGAATGGCTCCTGCCGCTTGTATTTCTGTAGCTTCTGCTATCTTTTCCATAATAGTCGGATGCAGGACGGTAGTCTTCACCTATTATTATATAGGGCGCAAGCACCTCGTATTGCTTTTTGGTTAGCCCATATAATCTTGCAAAATCTGAAGGCTCTCTGAATATTCCGCCTTTGGCGCGATAGTGATAGATGCTTCTCACTTGCCAAGCTTGCAGTCCAAGTTTGAGGAGTTGGGTGCTGTCGGCCGTGTTGGGGTCGAATGGAAATAGCTCGTGTGCTACGCCATCTACCTTATAATATAAAGGCTTGTCTTCTGTGGCTTTTGTGGAAATGCCTCTCTGGTTGTTTTCTAGTCCCACTTGTGAGGCTTCAGCTCCTTTCCCTGAGTTTGTTGTGGTAGAATGGAAGCTCCCGATGACAAAAGAGAGTGTGGTGCATGTCAAGATAATGCCAAGTAAGACCAAGATGGCTTGGCGGTCATTGCGTTGGAGATAAAAGAAGTCTTTTAGTTTAAGCATATTGTTTTCGCTTTAAAAGATGAATAATAAATGAGAATAGGAATGTAGCCCTGTTAGGGAAACAATTCCGTTTTTAAATAGGTCGGGATTACTGGACTCGAACCAGCGACCTCATCGTCCCGAACGACGTGCGCTACCAACTGCGCTAAATCCCGATGGAATTTGATGGCTTGCTTTTTTGCCGCATATCATGCAATTTCCACTGCAAAGTTACATTAAATAAGGTAAACTTCAAAATAAAAAGCCGAATTTTAAACTTTTTTGAAAGAAAGTTCCCAAAAAGTTTGGTGGAACGAAATAAAAGCACTACCTTTGCACTCGCAAATGAGGTTTGTGCTTGTTTGTTTCATATTATAAGTTGGTGCCATAGCTCAGTTGGTAGAGCAAAGGACTGAAAATCCTTGTGTCCCCGGTTCGATTCCTGGTGGTACCACTTCTTCTTAGAAAGCTGAATCTTCGTAACAAGATTCAGCTTTTTTCTTTTTGTTGCTTTCATAACTACATTATGGGTTGCAATTTGACACTTATGATAACGTTTGCGTGAGAAAGTGTGCTTCTAGGTTCTCGTTTTTTAAGATTATTTGATACCTTTGCACTTGAATTTAAAACAAACGTAAAACCAATCTACTAAACTCTATTTAAAGATGAACAGAATTTACCTATTCTTATTGATGGGGTTATTGGCAACAAATGTGATGGCTGATAACAAACAAACCATTACCATCAATGGCTCTACGGTTGATAAAACCGTAAAGGAAATTACCTTCAATGGTGACAACGTAACTCTTGTGTATAGCGATGAGACCTCCCAGACGGAAGATATGTCGCTGGTAAAACTTGCTTTTGCTTATGAAGGCTCTGCAACAGGCATCAACCAGGTGGAGAGTGTCAAGAAGGCATTGCAAGGTAAGGTATTTAACCTCAATGGTCAGCTTGTCGGAACTTCTACCGATGGCTTATCAAAGGGTATTTACATCGTGGACGGCAAGAAAGTAATCATCAAGTAAAATGAAGGAGGAAAGCAAAATGAAGAAAATCGTATTTAGTTTGGCTCTCTTCTTGATGAGCTTGAGTGCAGCCATGGCACAGACATGGAACTTTGCTGACCGTGACCCGTTCATTGGAGACGCTGACGAGGAATTGATAGCTGCTGATGCTACCAATTGGTATAATGACACAAGCAAAGGTCGTTACAACTTCCTTTCTGCTTTGGACAATGCAACTTTGACAGCCAATGGCACGGAACTTTACTTTGCGCATGGTTTGCTCTTTAAGTGTGGCGTAGCTGTGCAATCTTCTGATGGAACTCCTGCCAATCAGTGTGGTAAAATTCGATTGAACTACAAAGGCGAATATTTGGAATTGAATGGTGCTAATCTTGTTGTTACCATTCCAAATGTTCAGAAAGGTTGGGTAGTAACAGCGGTTTGCAAGACAGGAAGCAGCAAGAAAGAACGTGGCTTATATATAAGCTCCAATGTCGGTGGTACTACAGGTTTCGGTACAAAGTCAACAAGTCAGTTGACTTGCACGGGTACGGTAACTGAGGCTGGTGATGTAACCTTGACCACTACTGATGGCGGTATGTGGATTTACAGCATCTCTGTGAAGGACCCAAGTGCCGTTGAGCAAGAGCCTGTTGACCCAGATGCAGGCAACAAGGTAAATAACGCTGTAAGCCGTAATACTTACAAGAACCAGATGTTCGTAACAACCAATAGTGGTTCTGTGAAGTATTATAATACGGAGGATCTGAGCAAGGTCTCTTTCGAGGGAGACAAGACCGTGATTGTTCCTGCTAAGTCAGGTGCAGAGAACGATGAGTATGCTGCTACTGTCAAGGAAATCAGCTTTGCTAAGAAGGCTGAACAAGGCGAGAGCGGCAAGGTAGATAACCCTGCAGGTGCGGTTAAGATTTTAGAGGCAAAAGGTTGGCAGGAGTCTGCTTATTTGAAGTGGGAGGCTCTCGATGGTGCGGCTTCTTACAATGTATATGTAGATGGCAAGAAAATTGACGCACAGTTGGTTCGTAAATATACCAACTACTATCGTGCCGACGCTCTTGGTTTGAAGGCTGGCACTTACAGCATGAAGGTTGTCCCAGTGAATGCTGAAGGTACAGAGATAGAGGCATCTGCAAATACAGCTTCTGATTTGGTAGTGAAGAGTTACGACCGTGCAGGTTTCGCTCATTTCGACTATGGCGAGCCTGGTGTGGGTGCTTATAACAACGATGGTACCTTGAAGTCTGGTGCAAAGGTTCTTTATATTACTGCAAAGACTGCAAAGACCGTTTCTACAGATATAGTCTTGGATGCAGGTAAGGCTGCTACCAAGGTGACAGGATTCCAAGCTATCCTTGATGCTTATCAGAAAGGTAACGACCCAACTCCAATTACTTTCCGTATCATTGGTAAGGTAACTCTTTCCGACTTGGATAAGATTTCAAGTTCTTCTGAGGGTATTCAAGTAAAGGGCAAGAGTGGTTACGATGAGATGAGATTGACATTTGAGGGTGTTGGTGACGATGCAACCGTACATGGCTTCGGCTTTTTGATTCGAAACGCCAAGGGTATTGAGTTCCGTAACTTCGCTATCATGAATTGTCTTGACGATGGTTTGTCTCTTGATACCAAGAATCAGCACGTTTGGATTCACAACATGGATATGTTTTATGGACAGGCTGGTGGTGACTCAGACCAAGCCAAGGGTGATGGCACTATCGACTTGAAGGGTAACTCCCAGTATATCACAATCGCTTACAACCGTTTCTGGGATAGTGGTAAGTCTTCTTTGTGTGGTATGAAGAGCGAGTCTAATGAAAACTGGATTACTTATCACCACAACTGGTTCGATCACTCAGACTCTCGTCACCCACGTGTACGTACTATGTCTGTTCATGTATATAACAACTACTTCGATGGTAACGCCAAGTATGGTGTAGGTGCAACTACAGGCTCAAGCGTATTTGTAGAGAGCAACTACTTCCGTAACGCAAAGGACCCAATGATGATTTCTGGTCAGGGTACTGATGCCAAGGGCGATGGTACATTCTCAGGTGAGACCGGTGGTATGATCAAGGAATATGGCAACATCTTCGCTGAGAAGACAAGCAAGTTCCAGTATATTCCTTATTCAGCTAATAGTACAAGTTTCGACTGCTATGATGTAAAGAACCGTGAGGATAAAGTTCCTGCCGACGTAAAGACAGTAAAGGGTGGTACCTCTTACAACAACTTCGATACTGATGCTTCTAAGATATATGCATATACTCCAGATGCAGCTATTGACGTTCCTGCCAAGGTAACAGGTTTCTATGGTGCAGGCCGTTTGAATCATGGTGATTTGCAGTGGGCTTTTGATAACTCCAAGGATGATGACTCTTATGCAGTGAACTCTGGCTTGAAGAGTGCGGTTGTCAACTACAAGAATACAGACTTGTTGGAAATCGGTGGCGATGGAACTTCTTCTGGCGAAGGTGGCTCTACAGGTAGTGAGACAGGTGGAAGTACTGGTGGCTCTACAGGTGGAAGCACAGGTGGTGAGACTGGTGGCACAACAACTCCTTCTGTTGAGGGTACAGTAACTTGCTCTTTCGTCGGTGCTAAGGTTTCTAATAGCAGCTTTACTGTTGAGGGAAACTTTAAAAGTAGCTCAACAGGTGTAACTATAGATGGTACAACTTATAAAGACTACCTCAAGCTTGAATCTAAAACAGGTAAAGTTTCTTTCACAACATCAGTCAAGATGCAAATGATCTGCTATACTGGCGATACTAAGGCTAAGATTAATATTGATGGTCAAGATGTAACAGGTGATACTGCCGCAGGTACTGTTACTGTAACTTTGGAGGCTGGTTCTCATACAATAGCCAAGGCTTCTTCTGGCTCACAGACATTGTATCTCATCAAGCTTGTTCCTGTAACAGAATAATACTTTGCTAAAGAGAGCACTAATTCTCTTAGAAATATATCATTATCATAACTTTATAAAGGGCTGGCTCTTGTGAGAGTGCAGCCCTTTTTAGTAAAAGTCCTTTTTTGTAAAAGCCCTTTGTGGCGATAACCTACTTTATAAACTAAACTCAAAAAACAATGAAACAATTCGACTTACATATTTCTGCAAGCATGAAATCTACTTGCCGTAAACTTTTCTTGGCTTCAGCCATTCTCGCTTCTTCATCTTTTTCCACTGCGATGATGGCACAGACCCAAGATGGGCGTGACTTCTCTATCGATGGTTTCGCCGCCTATGAAGGAACCCCTAATACCAACTGGTATCGTGCTGGTGGTACAACTGGTGGCGCTGGTGGCAAGGTTGTAAAAGCCAATACTTTCTCTGAACTCCAGGCTTATCTACAAGCTGATGACCCATATATCGTGATTGTAGATCATGACATCACTACTGGCATTAAATGCTATGTGGATGGCATCAATACTGGACATCTGCTGGATGACCAAAGCGGCAAGACCGGTGTTGAGACTGTTTATGGCGAACGTATCATGGTGGCTCCTAACAAGACACTCGTCGGTGTGGTCAACCCTGAGACAGGCAAGGCACCTTTGTTTTCGCATATCACCTTTGTGATGCAGTCGGTGGATAACATCATCATCCGCAACTGCCGTTTCACGATGAAGGGTGTGCCTGTGCTCAAGGCAGGTGAGAATAAGATTGTGGCTCTTCGTAATGGTGTGCAAACGGAGGTGGGTGACCCTGATTGCATTGGCATTCAAGCAGACAAGGTGAGTGCCAAGACCAACTGGGGTGGTCACATTTGGGTAGATCACTGCGAGTTCTTCAATGGTGATGCTGCCAATAAGGATCGCTATGATGGTTTGCTCGACTGCAAGAACAATGTGCAGTGGATGACTTTCAGCTACAACCTCTTCCACGACCATGACAAGAGTTGCTTGTGGGGCAAGGGCGACAGTGATGTATTCGATAATTGCCGTACCATCTCCTTCCACCACAACTTCTTCGATAAGATACAAGGCTCTCGTCTTCCTTTGCAGCGTGGTGGTCACGTACATTATTATAATAATTATATGCGTGATTGCGAGGATGGATGGGATATTCGCACAGGTGCTGTGGCATACGAGGAGGCTTGCTATTTCGAAAATACCAAGTCGCCTATCCGTTCTGATAGAGGTGGTAGTTTGAATATCAGTAAGAAGGAAAGTTACGACTGTATCTATAAGGGATGCAACAACTTGATGACAGGCTATACGAATATAGATGGTGCTAAGATAAGCAAGTCTTATTCTGTAGTTGCCACCGACTGGATGCCTTCTCAAACCGCTCCAACTTATACTCAGCATTGTCTTGACAAGACTGTTGATGTGCCAAGTATCTGCGAGAAATATTCTGGTGCAGGAAAGGTAGAGATATGGAAGGCATACACCGATGCCATTCCTGATGAAGACATCGCCGAGTTCGACCATGCCATCAAGAATCCAAGTCCCATCAACGCTGCCAAGACTTATGATGCGAATGGCAATGAGATGAAAAATGCTACGACTGGTATCTCCATGACTGAAAAGGCAAGTTCTAAGGGAACTACCCATGTGGTGTATTATGATTTGTCTGGCTCTCGCCTTGCTGTACCTCAGGCGGGTATTAATATTGTAAAGACTATATGTGCAGATGGCTCTGTAAAAGTGAAGAAAGTAGTTTTCTAACATCAGAAAACTTTCCTTCCATTTGAAGACAAAACGGACAAAAGCCCGATAAATAAAGGCTTTTGTCCGTTTTATTTTTATCTTTGTCCGAAATCTATCTCGTTGTTTTTCTTCTATTGGGTACTTTTGCAACCGAAAGTTTTTAAGTAAATCAATAACCTAATAGAATAACTAACAATGAATGCAATCTTGAGTAAAACAAGGAGAAGCTTTCTTCTCGTCGCATTGTTCCTCATGGCAAGTTTGCAGCTATTGGCGCAAACTCGCACCATACAAGGTGAGGTGACAGATGCTCAAAATGGTGAACCTCTCATCGGTGCCACTGTTGTAGTGGATGGTGAGAAGGGTGGTACGGTTACCGACTTGGATGGTAACTTCAAACTACAAGTGAATCCTTCTGCCAAGAAGGTCAAAATCTCTTATATTGGATATGTGGATCAAATTGTTGCCATATCCGATAAGATGAAAGTGAAAATGGAATCAGACAGTCAGACTTTGACGGATGTCGTGGTCATTGGTTATGGTACGGCACGAAAGAGCGACTTGACGGGTTCTGTAGCAACAGTAAGCTCCAAAGACTTCAATAAAGGATTAGTATCATCACCAGAACAGTTGATTAATGGTAAGGTATCTGGTGTACAAATCATGTCGAACAGCGGTTCGGCATCCGCTGGTAGTACCATTCGTGTGCGTGGAGGTGCTTCGCTCAATGCGAGCAACGACCCTCTTATCGTACTCGATGGTGTGCCATTGGAACAAGGTGGTATCTCGGGTAACTCCAGCAACTTTCTCAGTATGATCAACCCTGCCGACATCGAGAGCATGACGGTGTTGAAGGATGCTTCCTCTACCGCCATCTATGGTTCTCGTGCCTCCAACGGTGTCATCATCATCACGACCAAGAAAGGTCAGCAAGGTGGCTTGAAGATTAACTTCAATACCACGAATAGTGTGCAGACTCGTGCGCAAATGGTAGATATGCTCGACTACGATGAGTTTGTCAATGCCATCAATACATACGGTACGAATGCCCAGAAGTCTCTTTTGGGCGATGCCCATACCGATTGGAACGACGAGGTATATCATACCGCTTTTGGTACCGATAACAACTTGAGTTTGAGTGGTAGCATCGGCAAGTTCTTGCCATTCCGTGCTTCTGTAGGTTACTACAACCAGAGCGGTCTCGTTCGCAAGGACAATGTGGAGCGTTGGACGGGTAACGTGGTGTTGACTCCAAGTTTCTTCCAGGACCACTTGAAGTTGACTATCAATGCCAAGGGTACACTCAATAACAACTCTTTCAATAACAGCGGTGCCGTTTGGGCAGCCGCAACATTCAACCCAACCATCCCTGTATATTCAGGCAATAGCAACTATGGTGGTTACAATGAGGCACTCGATGCCGAGGGCTATCCAGTGAATGCGGGTGTTCGCAACCCTCGTGGATTGGTCGATTTGTATGAGTCAAAGAGTAAGGTAAGCCGCTTCATCGGTTCGATGGATGTCGATTATAAGGTGCATTTCTTGCCAGACCTCAAGCTCCACGCTACGGTGGGTGCCGACTATGCCAAGGGCGATGGAACCATCTATGTACCTGCTTACGCCGCGCAATCCTTCAATAAGGATGAGGCTTTGAGCGGTAGTGACTATAAGTATGGTCCTCAGAAGAATGAGAACCGACTTCTTACCCTCTATGCCAACTATGCGAAGTATTTCGAGAATATCAAGAGTAATGTTGACGTGACCGCTGGTTACGACTATCAGTACTGGAAGAGCAGTACTCCAGAATATTTAACCAAAAGTGCGGCAGGCACAACCCTCTCAACCGTAAAGGCATCAGATTATCGTCATGTTCTGTTGTCATACTACGGACGTATCAACTATTCATTTGATGGAAAGTACCTCTTGACGGCTACCATGCGTCGAGATGCTTCATCCCGATTCTCCAAGAACAACCGTTGGGGTACTTTCCCATCTGTAGCCTTGGGCTGGACCATGACAGAGGAGTCTTGGTTGAAAGATCAGAAAGTGCTTTCCAATTTGAAGTTCCGTGCCAGCTATGGTGGCACAGGTCAGCAGGATGGTATCGGCAACTATAACTATCTACCTGTCTATACTTCCAGTGTAACAGGTGCCGAGGCACTCATCAACGGTCAGTACATTATGACATATCGTCCTGAGGCATACGTGGAGAACTTGAAGTGGGAAACCACCACATCTTGGAACTTCGGTCTCGACTTCGGATTCTTGAATGGACGCATCGGCGGTTCCATCGACTATTATACTCGCAAGACCAAGGACCTCTTGGCTTCCGTACCTACAGCCGCAGGTACCAACTTCTCTAAGACCATTCTTACCAATGTGGGTAACGTGGATAGTCAGGGTGTCGAGGTCTCTCTCAACGCTACTCCTATCCAGACCAAGGACTGGGAGTGGAACCTCAGTTACAACTTCACATGGCAGAACATGAAGGTGAAGAACCTCTCGCTTGCCAAGGGTGGCACTCAGACTAATGTGAAGGTGGGTCCTTCCATCGACGCATATCAGTTCCAAGTACTCTCCGAGGGATACGAACCATATATGTTCTATGTATATCACCAACTTTATGACAAGGAGACAGGCAAGCCTATCGAGGGGGCATACGCCGACCTCAATGGCGATGGCGAAATCAATGATGCCGACCTCTATCGTTATCATTCTCCAGCTCCTAAGTACATCATGGGCTTGAGTTCTTCTCTTCGTTACAAGCAATTTACTCTCGGCATGAGTTTCCGTGCCAACATCGGTAACTATGTATATAATGGTATGGGTATGAGCACGGGTGCCTGGGAGACCGTGAGCTACAACAACTCACAGCTCAACAACCTCAATGCAAGCTTCCTCAAGACAGGCTTCAAGACTCGTCAGTATCTCTCCGATTACTATGTAGAGAATGCTTCCTTCTTGAAACTCGACAACTTGAGTTTGAGCTACAATGTAGGTAAGATTTCGAAGTGGGCTTCTCTCACCGTATCAGCGATGGTGCAGAATGTCTTTACGATTACAGGCTATTCTGGTACAGACCCAGAGGTGCCAAACGGAATGGACAACTCGTTCTATCCACGTCCTCGCACTTACTCAGTGAGTCTCGGATTCCAGTTTTAAGTGAAGAGTGAAGAATAAAGAGTGAAGAATTCTAATGCTTTTCTTTCGGAAAAGTAAGATTTCAATTATCTTAAAGAAGAAACAACAATGAAACTTAAGAATATATTATATAGTATGATGATGGGAACAGCGGTGCTGACCAGTGCTACCAGCTGTGTTTCCGATCTCGACCAATATCCTCATACGGAGACAACCTCCAAGGATGTTTATACCTCGCTTGCTAACTATGAGGCAGTGCTGGGTAAGATTTATGCTGCCATGGTAACAAGCGGCCAGGGCAAGGGTGGCGACAACAAGGATATGTCGTCTGTGTTGAATGGCGGCAGTGGATTCGATTACATGCGTATGTTCTGGAACCTCCAGGAATGTGGTACAGACGAGGTGGCTTCCACTTGGCTCACTGGTGAGCAGACTACAGGCTTGACCTATCTCTCTTGGGATGCCAATGATGCTTGGGTATCAGATATGTATTATCGCATCTATTACAACATTGCCCTCTGCAACGAGTTCCTTCGTAATGCCAATGCTGCCAGCTTCTCGGGTGAGGAAGAAACCAAGATGAAAGAATATAAGGCAGAAGTTCGATTTATGCGCGCCTTGTTCTATTTCCATGCACTTGACCTCTATCGCAACATTCCGATGGTAACGGAGAATGACCCGGTGGGCAGTTTCATTCCACCACGTTATACTCCTCAGCAGACATTCGATTATATCGAGAGCGAACTGAAGGATTGTGTGGGCGATTTGCTTCCTGCATCCACTTGTCCTTATGGTCAGGCATCGCAGGGCGCAGCCTATACATTGCTTGCCAAGCTCTATCTGAACAGTGAGGTATATACAGGTGTTGCTAAGTATGCTGAGTGCAAGGAGGCTTGTGAGAAGGTGATGAATATGGGTTACTCCTTGGAGAGCGATTATAGCAAGCTTTTCAATGCTGATAACGACAAGCGAACCAACGAGATTATCTTCGCCTTGCCTGTTTCGGCAGAGCATACCGTGAGCTGGGGTGCTTCCACATACGTGGTTTGTGGACAGCTTAGTATGTCGAATGCCAATCAGAAACCTGGCGATTTCGGTGTAACCAATGGTTGGAGCGAGTTCCGCCTTCGTCCTGAGTTCGTGGATAAGTTCACCCAGAACGACATCGATCGCAAGGAGGGGGCTGACAAGCGTTGCACCTTCTTTACCACTGGTCAGACCAAGGACGTTGCCAGTATGACCGATGAAAAATCGGGCTATCTCTCAGAGAAGTGGAGCAACTTGAAGGATGATGGCTCTACCGCATCCAATACTGGCAATGATGGTGTGGATACCGACTATCCACTCTTCCGTCTTGCCGATGTCTATCTGATGTATGCCGAGTGTGTGGCTCGTCTGCACAATGACTGGGATCCATGGAACGGTGGAACCGATGCCACAGCCCCTGATGTTATCGCCAGCCGTAAGAAGGGTGCTATCTATTGGATAAACTTGGTTCGTGAGCGTGCGGGTGCTTCCGATGTATGGGCAAGTAGTTTCGCCGATGACAATGCCTTCCTCCAGTTCATCCTCGATGAGCGTGCCCGTGAGCTTTACCATGAGGGCTATCGCCGTACCGACTTGATTCGTTTTGGTGCGTTCACCACCAACAAGTATATCTGGCAGTGGAAGGGTGGAACTCATGATGGACAGGCTGTGGATAGCAAGTACAACATCTATCCTATCCCTAACACCGAACTTACCGCTAACCCAAATCTTCATAATGACGGATATTAAGTGAAGAGTGAAGAACGAAGAGTGAAGAATTCAATTGTCTTTATGAGAATTACTCTTAATAAATAACATTGCAACATGAAAAAGATATTTAGAAACCTAATGATGCTTCTCTGCGCACTCACCACCTTGGTGAGCTGCGACGAGAGTGGCGACAAGATATATTTGGATGGCTTCAAGTCATCCGACCTGATAGCATCGTCATCCGACGTGACACTGTCTGTGGATAATAGCAAGGACGTTGTGCTTTCTTTGGCATGGCAGAACCCTACCTTGCTTTCGAGTGATGAAACCAAGCCTGCTGGCAACGGAACGTTGCTCACTTACCTCCAGGCATCAGCCTCGCAAGATTTCTCTACCGTAAAGGAATATACTGTGACCAATCTCTCCAAGGCTTTCACGGGGGCAGACCTCAATGCAGCTGCCAAGGACCTTGGCTTGAATCCAGACCAAAGCGCACCTGTTTATTTCCGCATCAAGAGTCAGTTGGGTGCAAATCTCGATGCTGCTTATAGCAATGTCTGTCAGGTGAATGTTACTCCTTACTTGATAGACATGAGTTACATCAATATCTTGAACAAAGAGAAGGATGCCACCTTGACTTATCTCTATTCCCCTAACTCGGATGGTGTTTATTCTGGCTATATGAATGTTTCCAGTTGGTTGAACTGCTGGGGTAAGGAGAATGACGGAAATGTTTGGGGTAATATTCAGACGGGTGACAAACCTTATGCAGTGCTGGATAACGCACAGAGCGCATGCAACATTTGGTTCCCTGAGCCTGCTGGTATCTATTACACGGTGATCGACACCAAGTCAGAAGAAAAGACCATTACGATGACTCTCCTTAAGGAACTGAAGCTCAATGGTGAGGCAATGAAGTTCGATGGCACAAACTATGTTTGGACTAAGGTAATCACCACGACTGTAGATAATACACCAATCAGTATCGTAGGTACGGGTGCTGAGTATAATAAGAGTACTGGCGATAAGGGTACACCTGTAGCCAAGACCTTGAACTATACGCTCGCTGATGGTAAGATGACGGATTCTGAGTCTGCTGGTAGTGTGAATATCGCAACGGCAGGTACTTATACCGTGACTGTGAAGGTGGGTGAACACAGCGAGTTGACTTACAGCATAGTGGAAGGTGACCAGACAACTCCTGAGCCAGAGGTAAGCAATACGCTCTGTATGTTCAGTAAGGACGGAAACAATCTCCTTGCAGAGATGACAAAGGTTAGCGAAGGTATCTATACTTGCAAGTACAAGCCAACGGCCTGGGAAAACTTCCGCTTTATCATGGTGGGAGAAAGCAAAGATGATAAATTGGCTAATTATGGTTCAGATCCTTCTGACCTCTTCACTCTTTCTACCGCCGCTACATGTTGGGACATCTGGTTCAAGGATGATGTTACAGGTGGTGAAGTGACGGTTACCGCTGATCTTAACAACATGACTTGGAAATATGAATAAGTAATAAGTAAAAGATGAGAAAGTTACCCTCTCGCCATACGAAATATTTTGTGCAAACCTTTGCACAAAATAATTAACGAGACGAGAGGGACTTTTACAATATAACTCATTCTTTTACGCTATTATGTATATCTGACGATAGAATGAATATTAAAGAATCGAATATAAACTTTAAAACCAACAATAATAATGAAGAATTTATTTGGAAAAGCAATGCTGCTGGCTTCAGCACTTTTGTTCTCCATCACAGGAACAAGTTGTAGTAATGATGATACTCCAAATCCAGAACAGCCGAAGACCTATGACATGAGTGGCTTCGCCAAGGGTGCCGATGTCTCTTGGCTCACGGAGATGGAAGGAGACGGAGTGAAGTTTTATGATGCCAATGGCAAGGCGCAGGAGTGCTTGCATCTCCTTCGTGACCTCGGCACCAATTCCATTCGACTTCGTGTATGGGTCAATCCAGATGGCGGTTGGTGTGCCAAGGACGATGTTGTCGCCAAGGCATGGCGTGCGCAACAGTTGGGCTATCGCATCATGATTGACTTCCATTACTCGGATACATGGGCTGACCCTGCTCATCAGACGACTCCTGCTGTTTGGCAAGGAAAAAACGCCGAGCAGATGAAGCAAGCCGTGACTGACCATACCACGGATGTCCTTTCGGCTCTCAAGGCGAAAGGTGTGGAAAACGTGGAGTGGGTACAGGTAGGCAATGAGACTCGTGATGGTATGCTTTGGAACAGTGATGATGCTGTGACGGGTCAAGTATCGAAAAATGCAGCCAACTTTGCCGCATACGTCAATGCCGGTTATGATGCAGTGAAAGCCATCTATCCTAAGGCAAAGGTCATTGTGCATATTGACGAGGGTAACAATTTGGGGCGTTATACTTGGATTTTCGATGAGTTGAAGAGCCATAACGGCAAGTGGGATGTCATCGGTATGTCGCTTTATCCAGAGGATAATAACTGGCAGACACTTACTGACAATTGTTTGTCGAACATCACAACATTGTCGAGCAAGTACAACTGCGATGTGATAGTCTCAGAGATAGGTATGTGGTGGGGCTCAGACCAAGCCGCTCCTATGATGAAGAAGATGGTGGATGGTTGCAAGGCTATTCCTGCCTGCGAGGGCATCTTCTACTGGGAGCCTGAGGTATATAACAACTGGAAGCCTGCCAACTATACAGCTCTCGGATGGAAAGCCTATACCAAGGGTGCTTTCGACAACAGCGGAAAGCCAACGGCTGTGTTTGATGCTTACAAGTAACTAAACGCTGTTTACAAGTAATTCTAATAAGAGGAGAAGATAAGAACAGATTTATATGATATTAAATAAGTATCTAACAACAACGACCTTTGCTCTCGCTCTCTCTGCGATGAGCATGGCGCAAAGCAGAAAGGTTATCAATTTGCCATCGTGGGATTTCTCTCGCGATGGCAAATCGTGGTCTCAGGTGCAGGTGCCTCACGACTGGGCTATCTCTGGTCCTTTCGACAAGAAATGGGACCTACAGATGGTTGCCATCGAGCAGAACGGCGAGAAGGAGAAAACCGAGAAGTCGGGTCGCTCGGGTGCCTTGCCGTGGATAGGCGAGGGGATGTACAAGATGAATTGGACTGCCCCCAAAGGTTACAAGCAAGCCGTCTTGGTATTCGATGGTGCCATGAGTCAACCTGTTGTCAAGGTGAATGGCAAGGAGGCGGGCAGATGGGCTTACGGCTACAATGCTTTCCGCATTGACATCACCCCATACATCCAGTTTGGCAAGAGCAATCTCATCGAGGTGCATCTCAATAATGTGGAGGAGAGCAGCCGCTGGTATCCGGGCGGTGGTCTCTATCGACCTGTCTCAGTCGAGCTTTATGGCAATGAGAACTTCTCTACTTGGGATACCTTCGTTCGCACTTTGAAGGCCTCGAAGGAGGAGGCTGAGTTGGAGGTGAACGCTCTCTTGCAAGGCAAACTGGGCAAGAGTGGCAAGACTGTCATTACCTTATCTGATAAGGAGGGCAAGAAGGTGGCAGAGCAAACCATCGGTGGTGCAGCTCCTGAGATAAAGACAACATTGAAGGTGCAGAACCCTCAGCTTTGGAGTCCAGAGACACCTTATTTATATAAGGTAACATTGACAAGATACGAAGGCAAGAAGATTGCCGATGTGCAGACCTTGAAAACAGGTATCCGTACCATCGCTGTATCTAAGGAGAATGGATTCCAACTCAATGGCGTCACTCGCAAGATCAAGGGTGTATGTCTCCACCACGACCTCGGACCATTGGGCGCTGCTGAGAACAAGGCGGCTCTCATTCGCCAGATCAAGATGATGAAGGCGATGGGGTGCGATGCGATTCGTACTGCCCACAACATGCCAAGTACCATGCAGATGGAACTTTGTGATTCGCTCGGCATGATGGTGATGGCGGAGAGCTTCGATATGTGGATTTATCCGAAATGCAAGAATGGCTACGCCAAGTTCTTCAAGGAGTGGAGCGACAAGGACATTACGAATCTCGTCAAGCATCATCGCAACCATCCAAGCATCATCATGTGGAGCATCGGCAACGAGATTCCTGAGCAGTGGAGCAAGGAGGGCGTCGAAATCGCCAAGCATTTGCAGGACCTCTGTCATCAGTATGACCCTTCGCGCCCTGTTACCCAGGGCATGGACAAGGCTGAGGCTGCCTTGAAGAGTGGTTTCGCCCAGGCGATGGATGTGCCGGGATTCAACTATCGTGTGCATAAGTATTTCAAGAATATCGAACAGTTGCCTCAGGGATTCCTTCTAGGTTCGGAGACGGCTTCTACCGTTAGCTCACGTGGCGTGTATAAGTTCCCGATAGAAGTAAGAGCCAACGACAACAACCCATATCCTGACGGTCAGTGCAGCAGCTATGATACGGAATGGTGCTCTTGGAGCAACCTGCCAGATGATGACTGGAAGATGCAGGACGACTATAGTTGGGTGATTGGTGAGTTCGTTTGGACGGGTTACGATTATCTCGGCGAGCCAACGCCATACGATACCTATTGGCCTTCACGTAGCAGCTACTTCGGCATCTGCGACCTTGCTGGTCTTCCTAAGGATAGATATTATATGTATCGTGCCCATTGGAACGAGCATCAGCATACCACCCACTTGCTGCCTCATTGGAACTGGCAGGGCAGAGAGGGACAAGTTACCCCTGTGTATTGCTACACTGATGGTGTGGAGGGCGAACTCTTCGTCAATGGCAAGAGCCAAGGCAGGGTCAAGAAGGACAAGAGCAGCCGTCTCGACCGTTATCGCCTTCGCTGGAACAACGTGAAGTATGAGCCAGGCGAGATTCGTGTGGTAACATACAATCAGTATGGCGATAAGGTAGGCGAGGACGTGAAGCGCACGGCAGGCGAGCCAACCCAGTTGCAACTCATAGCAGAATGTCCTGACAATCCTGACTCTGGCGTGGCTTGCATGGTGGAAGGTTGTACCATCGAACACGGAACCACGCTGAAAGCAAATGGCAATGACTTGGCTTTCATCACGGTGAGTCTATTGGATAAGGATGGCAATGAGTGCCCGTTGGCTGATGATGAGTTGACCTTCGAGGTTACGGGTGCGGGAACCTTCAAGGCTGCTTGCAATGGCGATGCCACCTCGCTCGAACCTTTCACGCAGCCACAGATGAAACTCTTCTCGGGCAAGTTGGTTGTTATCGTACAGAGCAAGATGCAGAAAGGTGACATCACGCTTACGGTAAAGGATGCCAAGAGAGGCATAAGTAAAAGCATCAACTTGCTTAGCAAGTAAGTTTTTATCCCCTTAGCAAGTATTTATTATTCCTGATAAAATCTTGCTTTTAGGTCTTTGTTTCTATATTCAAAGTCTTTGAATGTAGAAACAAAGACTTTGAATATAGAAACAAAGTCTTTGAACCAAGACTTTCCCTATAGCGAAAACTTTATCTTAGGGTTTCGGGAACATCTTCTTCCGCATTCATCTTCAACTGCATAAGGATAAATAACCTTTTCTTTGTATTTTTAGCCAAGAATGTTTGGAGAAAAGCGCAAGAATGTGTAAATTTGCACACATGAAGAAAACTCTGGAATATATCAAACATATTGGCATAACGATCATTGTGCTCTTGTTTTGCTGTGCCGTCCAAGCGCAGCGATTCGTCAGCACCTCCTTGGAGGGGGCGCAGACGGTTTGCGCCATTACGCAAGATAAGCAAGGTATGTTGTGGGTAGGTACCGACAACGGACTGTATAGCTATGATGGTTATCATAGTTATCGCCATTACATCGACCAGTCGCCCACCAATACCCGTGTCAATGCACTGGGATGGGAAGGTAACACCTTGTATCTGGCTACAGGCAACGGTATGCTGACCTTTGATATAGATACCTATTCCTATTCATCTACTTCGCTTTCGTCTTCGCATACCAAGAAAGGTAACTCAGAGCTGAGAGTCATCGACTTGGAAGGGGTGAAGAATCAGGGGAAGGACCGTTATGGCAGTGATGTCTATGCCTTGTTGCATACGCCCAAGGGACAGCTCATGGGTACGATTGATGGACTTTTCTTAGTGAAGAGTGAAGAACGAAGAGTGAAGAATTCATCAGCTGTCGGTAAGGGTTCTTCTCTTGCGGAATTTTCTGCAAAGCAGATTGCTCTTCCTGTATTGAAGCAACCGCTTGTCAATGCCTTGGCTTACGATGCCAAGCGGCATTGCTATTGGATAGGTACGGAGGGTGCCTTGTATTGCGCCGACTTGCAACTGAAGAACTTTTCCCAAATAGCTTCCTTGGAAGGCAATTCCATCAAGTGCTTGGCGGAGGAAGCGAATGGCAATCTCTACATCGGTACCGACAATGGTCTCTATCGCATGGCGATGGACAATACGGTTACTCACTTTGTGCATGATTCCAGGGATGCCTCTACCATCCCCAACAATATCGTGTGGGCTTGCTATGTGGATCGATGGCAAAACGTGTGGATAGGTACCGACAATGGACTTTCTCGGTTTGCAACTCATACTTATTTTCAATATACTTCGCTTGACAAGGTTACCTTTTCGGGGGAGGGCAATTGCTTGCATGCCATGCTCCAAACCCGCCAGGGTGAGTGGTGGATGGGCGGCACCAATGGTTTGATACATTTTGTCTCTACGGCTGGTTTCGCCCAGGGTGGTGCTACTTACAATGATGTGGCTTGGTATAAACAAAACAGTGAAGCGAGTCGATTGATGCATAATCGTGTGCGCAAAATCTATGAGGATAGGGAAGGAGATGTGTGGATATGCACCGACCATGGCATCAATCTTTATGACCGGAAGATGAAGCAAATGCGCAACTTCATTGTATATGATAAGACGGGCAAGTATTCTACCGCCTGGGCTTACGATATATTGGAAGACTCGAAAGGCAGACTTTGGATGGCATCGTATATGGGCGGTGTCTTCGTCATCGACAAACAACGCTTGTTAAGCGAGATGGCCAGCCGAAAGAAAGAAACTGTCACAACGACCACGGGGCATATCGCCGATTATCATTTTTCAGACCGGGGTAAGAATGCTTTGTCGGGACTACACATCGGACAGATTGTGATGGATGGAAAAGGACAAATATGGGCTTCTACTTACGATTGCCTAGACTGTATTGACCCTGTCAGCATGAAGGTTAGCCACGTAGGGCAGACGAGTGCCATCAACTATTTGTTGGCAGATAAGCAGGGGAATGTATGGGCAGGCTGCAATGGCAAGGTAAGATGCTACAAGGTCAACTCACCGAGACAAGGAACGACTTATGCGACCCTGGAATGGAATGTAGGAGGAAAGGTCAGTACGATGTGCGATGTGAAGGGCAAGATTTGGGTCGTGTGTGGCAAGGAGTGCAGTGTACTCGACATGAATGGAGAGAGCTTTCGGTTTGTCGTTCCGTCGATTACTCCTTTGACGATATTTGATGATGCCGATTCCCATTGCGTGGTCATGGGTGGCAATGATGGTTTCGTGGCAATAGATGAAGCTATCGCCAAAACACCTGTCAGTCAGGCATCTCTGATGTTGGCAGGCATCATCGTGAATGGTAAGCAAATGCAGAATAGCGATGGAGATGCGCTATCGCTCAAGGTGGCTCCACGTGAACTGAGGCAGCTCACCTTGGCAAGTGATGAGAATAACTTCACGCTCCAGTTGACCGACCTTCCGTTTGCTAACCATCCTTCCTGTGTTTATGCTTATCGCCTGGAGGGAAGCGACCACGACTGGCAGTATAAGTCGGATGGAAATATCGACATTACCTATAATGGTTTGCCACATGGCGATTACCATCTCACGGTGCATGTCGTGGATGGCGAGGGGAACATCGGTGATGAGGTCTATGCGCTCGACATCTGCATCTTGCCTCCTTGGTATCTTTCTGCTTGGGCAAAGATGGTGTATCTCTTGCTGGCGATAGGCTTGGCTTGGGGCATCATGAAGTTTTATCTTACGAGAGAACGCTTGGCGGAGGAACGCCGCCAAAAGGCAGAGATTCTCGAACAAGTGGAGGCTCGTATGAACTTCTTTGCTAGTTTGGCCAAGAGACTGAAGGCTGCCGTGGCTCATCGCTCGTTTGATGAAATCACGGACTTGGTCAATCATTCGTTGGAGATGGGCACAGGAAACATCTCGTTAGCTCGTCAGGACAAGATGGCTACTACAGAAAACAATGATGGAACTATCGAATCAAAGGACACAGAAGAATCCCAAAAACAGGAAAGTCCTGTCTCTCCTGTGTTGAGTGAGGCTGACCAGCGCTTGTTGAAGGAGATAACTGAGGCAATCGAGCAGCACATGATAGATTCCGACTTCAATGTCACCACCTTGCAGGAGACGATAGGCATCGGTGGCAAGCAGTTGTATCGTAAGTTGAAGGCGATGACGGGCATGACTCCTGTGGAATATATCCGTGACATGAGGATGAAGAAGGCTGCGTTGATGCTCAACGAGGGCAAGTTTAGTGTGTCGGAGGTGATGTACACGGTGGGCTTCTCCAATAGCAGCTACTTCTCGAAGTGCTTCTCCAAGGTGTTTGGGATGACTCCGACGGAATACATGAGAAAGTGAAGAATTTAAGTGAAGAGTGAAGAACGAAGAGTGAAGAATTCATTTGTAAGATAAAGACTGTTATTGATAAAATAGAGACTGATGAAAAATCCGATATTGACCATAACTGGTTCTGATAGTACAGGTGGATCGGGCGTGCAGGCAGACATCAAGACGATTTCTGAGTTGGGCGGCTATGCCGTGTCGGCGATAACCAGTATCACTGTGCAGAACACCTTGGGTATCCAGGAGTTCTTTGACATCCCGGCGGAAATCGTGTCGGGACAGATAGAGGCCATCATGAACGATATTCAGCCCAATATCGTGAAGGTAGGTATGATTAGAAAGGTGGAGACGCTGGAAGTGGTCATCGATACCTTGACCAAGTACCGCCCTGACTATATCATCTATGCCCCGGCCATCTGGTCGAGCAATGGCGATGCGCTGATGACGGAGGATGTGGTGAGCCAAATCAAGTATCGCCTCTTGCCACTCTGTTCGGTGGTCGTGGCGAGAAAGAAAGAGAACGACATCATCTTGCAGGACACGAGGCTGCTTCGTATGGCGGAAAACAAGGGATTGAATGTATTCTTGCTCGACAATGCCAACTCGCATGGTCTCATCAATCGTTTTTCCTCCGCCCTTGCCGTGTATCTCAACCAAGGCAAGAAGATGGAGGATGCCTTGGCAATGGCGCAGGACTTCATCAATGTGGAACTCTCTCGTGAGGGCAACCTGCAAGGCAGAAGTCCGGAACTATATAACCAGTTTATCTCGCAAGTGAATAACTTCTGCCGTACCTATAGCGATGTGCATTTCTATGCCGACCAACTCAACGTGAGTGGTCGTTACCTTGCCCAGGTAACTCGCCGCATCTCTGGCAAGACCCCGAAGGCCATCATCGATGAATATATCGTGAAGGAGATAGAGCGAGAACTCTCCACAACGACCCATACGGTGCAAGAAATCGCCAATACTTTCGGCTTCTCGTCGCAAGCCCATCTCACGAAGTTTTTCAAGAAAATGAAAGGGTTAACGCCTTCGGAATATCGGAAGAAGTAATGAAACTTTTCAACCTCTACGGTTGAAATCGTTGATACGCCCTGAAAGGGCAGAAGCTCTAAGCCCAGGGCAACGCCCTGGGTAATAGTTGCAGCAATATGTCGCTCTGTTACAACCCAGGGCGTTGCCCTAGGCTTGGAGCTTATGGGCTTTCAGCCCGTCTCAACCATACAGTTCGAAACTTTTTATACATTTGGGAATATCCCTTATATATATGCGAAACGTGCTTTGTACAAAATGACGCAAAGTTTATAATAATTGGAACACTTTTCTCTTATTTCAGCAAAAAGTGTTTCCTTTGCAGCCATAAACAATAAAATAAATAGAATTATGGCAGAAAATAGACAAGAATTGAACCGCAACTTGGCTCAGATGCTCAAGGGTGGTGTGATCATGGACGTAACAACTCCAGAACAGGCAAAGATTGCCGAGGCAGCAGGTGCATGTGCAGTAATGGCTTTGGAGCGTATTCCAGCCGATATTCGTGCGGCAGGTGGTGTGTCTCGTATGAGCGACCCTAAGATGATCAAGGGTATCCAGGAGGCAGTCTCTATCCCTGTGATGGCTAAGTGCCGTATCGGTCACTTCGCTGAGGCTCAGATTCTTCAGGCTATCGAAATCGACTATATCGACGAGAGCGAGGTGCTCTCTCCAGCAGATAATGTTTATCACATCGACAAGACGAAGTTCGACGTTCCTTTCGTTTGCGGTGCCAAGAACTTGGGCGAGGCTCTCCGCCGTATCGCCGAGGGTGCTACTATGATTCGTACCAAGGGTGAGCCTGGTACAGGTGACGTGGTTCAGGCTGTTACCCACATGCGTATGATGCAGAGCGAAATCCGTCGCTTGGTTTCTATGAGCGAGGATGAACTCTACGAGGCAGCTAAGCAGTTGCAGGCTCCTTACGACTTGGTGAAGTACGTTCACGAGAACGGCAAGTTGCCTGTTGTGAACTTTGCTGCAGGTGGTGTGGCTACTCCAGCCGACGCTGCCCTCATGATGCAGCTCGGTGCCGAGGGTGTGTTCGTAGGTTCTGGTATCTTCAAGAGCGGTAACCCAGCTAAGCGTGCCCAGGCTATTGTGAAGGCCGTTACCAACTACAACGACCCTAAGATGTTGGCTGAATTGAGCGAGGACCTCGGTGAGGCTATGGTTGGTATCAACGAGCAGGAGATTGCCTTGTTGATGGCAGAAAGAGGTAAATAATGAAAATAGCAGTTTTAGCATTACAAGGTGCCTTTGCTGAGCACAGACAGAAGTTGGCTCAGTTGGGCGTGGATAGTTTCGAGATTCGCCAGTTGAAGGATTGGGACCAACCGAAGGATGGTCTCATCATCCCTGGTGGTGAGAGTACCACCCAGGCGAAGCTCTTGAACGAACTCGGTTTGATGG
>ERZ808245.52-NODE-52-length-81904-cov-4.842796_pt1 | contig 81904 bp, 75 predicted proteins | sample MGYA00521243_ERZ808245 | MGnify/ENA primary metagenome ERZ808245 (study PRJEB31516, sample SAMN03275576) | gut metagenome | biome: mammalia-associated habitat; material: feces | host: Papio cynocephalus | place: Kenya | collected 2012-07-07 ... | reverse complement strand
AGCATTATAGATGAACTTCCTTTTTTTCGTTGCCTACATTGGTGAAACGCTATCTAATAAGAGGTATTTCTATCCTTTGAGCAGGATAAATGCCATAATAAGAAAGTATGCAAAACGATAATAAAAGGCCAAATAGCCAAAGCCATTCCAAAAACAATAACCGGAAAAACAATTTTCAGAAGGGGCGTTATCAAACTAGTCGTAACGATAATCGTAGCTTAAACAATCAGGATAACCGCAATAAAAACCGAAATTCCTTCCAAAGAAATAATAATTATGGGTTTCCGCGAATTGAAAACGAACCCAAAGAGGAAAGAACACCGGTTCTAAATGTTCCAGTCGATGATCATCCTCGGGCGATGGTTTTGCCGTTTGATCAAAAGGCGGTCGATGACGTTAAACCGCGAAAATACACATCCGGTTTTGAGATTTTCAAGATTCCGATGGCTCTAGCTCGTTGGCTTACCGCCGATGATTATTTAAGCAAATTAAGCAGTGCGACAGGTATTACTTTCGCCGATAAATCCTTTCTTAAAATCGAAGGGGAATTTTTGCCAAAACTAAAAGCCTATAGTGATTCTCGCCTTCAAAATCCGAATTTAGAAAAAGCAATTCGCCCTTTTTATAAATATCTTTCTTATTTCGCAAATTATGCGATTGAAAATAAGACCGCTGTGGTTTTTGATTTGTAATGGCAGATTATTTTCTTTCCCATCCCTTTGGACCGTTCTACTCTAAGGACAGTAAAATTCTTATATTAGGCAGCTTTCCTAGTCCAAAAAGCCGCGAATCTGATTTTTATTATGGGCATAAGGAGAATCGATTTTGGAAAATTCTTTCCTTTCTATTTGATGAGAAATTGCCTCTTTCCGTTTTGGAAAAGAAAGAATTCTTAAAGAAAAATAAAATCGCCTTATACGATGCGATCTTTTCCTTAAACATTAAAGGGGCTAGCGATGCTTCCATCCGTAAAGCTAAGCCTACAAATTTAAGCGTTGTTTTGGATAATAGCGAGGTGAGACATATCTTTTGCAACGGAAAAACCGCCTATCAATATTGTTTAAAAAGCGATACGAAAGGGCTGCCGGTGACTCTTTTGCCAAGTTCAAGTTCCGCCAATGCCTCATATTCATTAGATGCGCTCATCAAAAATTGGCGAATCATTCTAGAAAAATAATAAAATTTTATTACAATAACGAATTATGAAAACAAAAAGATTATCCATTGGTTTCTTATTGCTTCTATCTTCGATATTGTTTTTAGCTAGCTGTGCAAATTCCTCATCAAGCGGCGGAAAGCGAAATTGTGGCGGCGATGTTTGCTATGGCGCCATCGCTATCTTGACTTATCGAAAATGATTATGGATTCCTTAAAGACAATTTTTGAAAAAAGAAATTACGAAGTGATTCTATCCTTAACGGAAAAAGCGGCTGACGCAGAATCATTATTTTACCGGGCAAGCTCTTTTTTGGCCATAGGAAAGCCAAAAGAGGCGATGGGCATTTTTGAAAGAAACAGAAAGGCCTTGTTTTCGTATAATCCTCTCGTTACTTTAAAGCATAATTTCGAAATTCGAATTTTGCTTGACGAATTCGATGAAGCCTATCAAGACTTAGAGGAATTCCGCAGTTATCCTTATGTTTCTCAAAGCGTAGAAGAAAAACTATCATCTCTTCCAACTTATTTAAGAAAAAAGGAGAAAGAATCATTACGGAATAAACCTCTATCAATTGAAGAAGTAAAAAGATTGCTTTCTTCCCCGAAAAGCGACTATGAAACCTTGCTGGCCTTAGAAGCTATTTCACGTGTCACAATCGATCCGTTTTTGCCAGAAATAAAGAGCTTATTAATCTCTTCTGCCCATCCCAGCGTCAAAACTTATGCGTTTTTACTTTTGATAAACTGCAAATATGACGAATCAGTGACGCTAAAGCAAGGGGATGTTGTATATCAACTGATACCAAAAAACGTAGAACCTCCTTTTGTGAATAAGCGTTTTAAAGACTTCAAAAACAAATTGGAAGCTCTTGCAAAAGACCCAAGCGTAGCTGGCGTTGGTTTCTCTTTGTTTAGCGATTACACCTTAGCGGTTTTTCCTTCTTCTCCTTTCTTTTGCAATAACGATGATTTATTGCTTCTCTCTTTTTATTCTTTGGCGTTATCTTATTTAAGAAATGACGATGTTTCTCTAATAGACAATCCCTATCATATTCCTTCTTTAGAAATCGAAAAAAAGAAGAAGGAAATCTCTTCGGTTCTTTCTTCAATTCCGCCTCTCACTGAATGAGCTTAGTTTTTTCGGAAATTAGGGATTTTTGAAGTGATTTTCTTTGGCAAAGAAGACTCGCTAGAGTATACTCTTACGCGTGAACGTTTTTAGTAAGCTCGTAAACGAGCGAAATGAGGTAAATTAAAATTTATGAAACGCACCATCAAAAAGATTAATGACAGCAAAATCGAACTTACCGTTGAAGTTGATAAAGATCTTTGGAAAGCAGCACAAAACCGCGCATTTGAGAAAGTGAGCAGCAAAGTGACGGTCAAAGGATTCCGCCAAGGCAAAGCGCCAAAAGAAATGCTTCGCCAATACACCAATCCTGAAGCTGTTTGGAATGAAGCGATTGAAGAGGTCTTAAATCCTGTTTTTGCGCAAGCTATCGGCGAAGAGAAACTTGAACCATTTTTCCGTCCTTCTGTTAACATTACCAAATTAAGCCCTGACGAGCTAACAATCGCCTATACTTTTGTTACCACTCCGACGGCTACTTTAGGTGAATACAAAGGCCTTAAAGCGAAGAAAGAAGCTCCAAGCGTTACTGATAAAGAGATTGAAGATAGTATTAACAATCGCCTTAAAGGGAATGCCGAGCTTGTCCTCGTGGATCGCCCAGCGAAAAAAGGCGATACCGTTGTGTTTGATTTCTTAGGGAAGACGGCCAACGATAAAGGCGACATGGTCCCTTTTGATGGCGGAGCAGCCAATAACTACTCTCTTGAATTAGGGAGCAACCAATTCGTTCCTGGCTTCGAAGACGCTCTTGTCGGTGTGAAGAGCGGCGATAAGAAAACTATCGAAATTACCTTCCCAACCAATTACGTTAAGGAACTTGCGGGCAAAAAAGCCATTTTTGATTGCACAATTCATGAAGTGAAAGAAAAACAAATTCCTGCCCTTAATGATGAATCCGTCAAAGAACTCGATATTAAAGACGTCAGCACTGTTGATCAATTAAAGGAATTCGAGAAGAAAAGAATTCTCGAAGGGAAAGTCCGCGATGCCGATAATCAATATTTCAGCGCAATCATGCAACAAATCATTGATGGTACCAATTACGTAATCGCGGATGAAGTGATACTCAATGAAGCCGCTGCCTTAGAGAGCCAATTCAAAAAGCAAATTGAAAGCAATGGCTTAACTTTTGACCAATATCTTCAAATCACCGGCGTTAAAGAAGACGATTTAAAGAAAAATTATCACGAACAAGCTGAGAAAAATATCAAAGGTTTCCTAGCGCTTAACGAAATTGCTAAAGCCGAAAAAATAGAAGTGACCGACGACGATTTGAAGGCGGAAAGCGAAAAGCGCGCTTCTGAATACGGGATGAAAGCCGAAGATATCCTTAAATATATGAATCAAGATAAAGAGCGTTGGTTAAATACCATTCGTGATCAAAAGATTCATGACTTTATTTTGAGCGTTAGCAAATAAAAAGGAAATTAATTGTATTAATATATTACGAGTGAAAGGAGGGGCAATAGATGCCAACTAACGATAATAAACTCACCTTGCCTCTGCTCATCACGCGCGGTCTACTTGTATTCCCCTCTATGAGCGAATCCATTGATGTTGGCCGCGCTTTTAGTGTTAAAGCAGTAGACGAGGCTAAAGAAACAACGAATTCTTTAATTCTTGTTACCGCCCAGAAAGATTCCAACATGGAAGAGATCAAAAATCCAAGCGAGGATCTTTTTATGGTTGCAAGCTTATGCCGCATCACTAGTTTAATCAAAAAGCCTGATTTTTATCAGATCAGAGTCTATGCGACGAAGCGCGTGCGCTTATCAAATATTCATTTCGAGGGCGGGACTTATTTAGCGGATGGGGAAATCCTAGAAGATGTCCTCGGCGATAAAAACGAAGAAGTGCAACTTGTGCGCTCCATTGTTGATATTCTCGCCAATAACCCTTCTTTAGGAAGAGATATCCCGCGTGGTGCTCTCAATACGCTTGATCACGGCATTACGCCAAATGACTTAAGCAACACCCTTGCGGCTTATCTTCAACTCAATCCCGAACAGAAAGAAAAAGTTCTCGCGACTGTCGACTGCAACGAACGGTTAAAAATCGTTTTAGCATACCTTAATGAGCAGAAAGAGATTGCTACTATTGATCAAAAACTTAACGATACGGTTCGCGAAAAAGCCGAAAAGAGCCAAAAAGAATATTACCTTCGCGAGAAAATGAAGGCGATTAAAGACGAACTCGGAGAAGGCGCGGGGGGTGAAGATAGCGAAGATGCCATCAAAAAGCGCTTGGCAGAAAACCCTTATCCAGAAAACGTAAAAAAGAAAGTGCTCAATGAACTCCGACGTTATGAGATGATGCCGGAAGCTTCATTAGAGGCCTCTTTGATATTGACCTACGTCCAAACTTTAATGAACGTGCCTTGGTATCAGCATACGGAAGACAACGAAGACTTAGAAAACGCTAGAAAGATTCTTGATGAAGATCACTATGGCTTAGTCAAAGTCAAAGAGAGAATCATCGAATATCTAGCCGTGAAGAAGAGCACCGGCAACTTAAAAGCTCCAATTTTATGTTTCTATGGGCCGCCTGGATGCGGCAAAACTTCTTTAGGGAGAAGTATTGCTAAAGCTCTTGGTCGCAAGTTCTTTAAAGCCTCTTTGGGCGGCATTAGCGATGAAGCGGAAATCCGTGGGCATCGTCGCACTTATGTCGGCTCTATGCCCGGGCGCATTATTCAAGGCATGACTCGCGTTGGCGTGAATAACCCAGTTTTCTTATTAGATGAAATCGATAAAATCGGTGGGGCCAATTATAAAGGCGATCCATCTAGTGCGATGTTAGAGGTGCTTGACCCAGAGCAGAACACCGCTTTTAATGATAATTTCATCGAGGAACCTTACGACTTGAGCAACGTTTTGTTTTTGTGCACCGCGAACTATTTGGAAAACGTTCCTGCCCCTCTTCTTGATCGGCTTGAGCTCATCGAAGTTCCTTCCTATACTGAGCTTGAGAAGATTCAAATCGCGAAAGGCTTCTTGATTAAGAAGCAAATGGGACTCAATGGTTTAAAAGAAGGAGACGTGAAATTCACCGAATCCGGCATTAAAGAAATTATTGAATGTTACACGCGAGAAGCGGGCGTTCGTCAGCTTGAGCGCCTCGTTGCTAGCTGTTGCAGAAAGGCCGTCGTGGAAATCTTAAGAGATCCTTCAACCGCTCAACCGATTACGATTGACGAAAAACAAGTAAAGAAATATCTAGGTGTTGAAATATTTGAAGACACCAAAAAAGAAAAAGCGCCTCAAGTTGGTGTGGTCACCGGTTTAGCTTACACCGAATTTGGCGGCGATATCCTTCCAATCGAAGTCACTTATTTCCCAAGCAAGAACCCTTCATTAGTTCTTACGGGCAAACTTGGTGACGTTATGAAAGAAAGCGCCACAATCGCTTTAGACTATGTGCGCGCTAATGCTCAGAAATACGGAATTGACGAAGATATTTTCAATGAAAATACCCTCCATATCCATGTTCCTGAAGGCGCTGTGCCAAAAGACGGGCCCAGTGCTGGTGTAGCGATTACTACTGCTATCATATCTTGCTTAACAAAGATTCCGGTCGACAATAACGTTGCGATGACTGGCGAAGTGACTTTAAGAGGGAACGCTCTCCCAATTGGTGGGCTCCGCGAGAAATCATTGGCTGCCCTTCGTAGCGGCATCAAAACGATTATCGTGCCTATTGAAAACAAAAAAGACGTTTCTGAACTTCCGCCCGAAGTAAAGAAAGACTTAAAAATTCTTTATATGAAGAGCGTCGATGACGCCTTAAAGGTTGCCTTGCTCACCTCGCCTAAGCCAATTAGTAACGATTAAGCCTAGAGAAATCTAGGCTTTTTCTCTTCCTTTCACTATAATAGCGATATGGCGAAAGTGAATTTTAAAAATTGCAAATTCATCACTTCTTCCTTGAACTTAGCTGGCAGACCGATCGATCAAAAAAAAGAAGTGGTTTTTTTAGGCAAAAGTAATGTCGGTAAGAGCACTTTGATTAATTCTCTTGTTAGTCAAAAAATCGCTTTTAGCTCCAAAAAAGCCGGCAAGACTCAACTATTGAATTATTTTTTAATCGATAATCGATTTTATCTTGTTGATTCACCTGGCTATGGCTATACCTCTTATGGAAATAAAAAAGACGAACTATTCTCGCAAATGATGGAAACTTATTTTGTAAACCATCCCTTACTTGCTGGCGCCGTTTTGCTTATCGATAGTAGGCGTGGCATCTATGAAGAGGAAGAAAACATGATTCATTATTTGCTGGGACTCGGTATTAAATTAATTCTTATTTATACCAAATGCGACACGATTGGGCAAAAAGAAATGGCACTAGCAAAAAAGGAGGCGGAAATTTTCCCTTCACTAGCTGTTTTCTATAGCGGGAAGAACGCCGATTTTTCATCGTTGCGCTCACTTATTGTAAAAACGTTTTCAATTTAATCTAAGGAGAATACAAATGATTACGAATTGGGATTTAACGAATATTTATTGTCATGACGAAGACTTTGAGAAGGAAATCATCCGTTTGAAAGAAAAATTGACGCCTGAAATCGCCTCTTTAGCAGGGAAATTAGGGACGGAAAGCGGCTTTAAAAAATACCTCGACCTTTCTTTAGACGTAGAATCGTCCATTTCACGCGCTTTTGTATATGCTTCAACGCGAAGCGATTTAGACAAGAGAAATGTAAAAAATGGGGAAGCCCTCATGCGAATTCAACTTGCTTATCAAGACTTTGCAAGTGCTGCTTCTTTCGCTGACCCTGAAATTCTTTCTTTAGGGAAAGATTATGTTTTATCTTTCCTAAAAAAGCACAAAGAATATGAACAATTCGACTTTGCTTTTGAAAAATTATTCCGCGAAGCCGATCACGTCTTAAGCGCTGACAAAGAAAAACTATTAAGTGCCTATGCCCCATTAGTCAATAAAGGCGCGGATTTATATTCTTCTTTAGCTGTCGCCGATATGAAGGAGCATGAAGCGACATTACTAGATGGACGAAAAGTTAAAGTCAGTCAAAATAACTGGGTTAGCCTGGTACAAAACGAGAAGGATCAAGAAAATAGAGAAAGGATTTTCAAAGCGCTTTATGAGGGCTTTGAAGAACACAAAAACACTTTTGGTGAAATCTATAATTCTACCCTTCAAGGCGAACTGGCAGTCATGAAAACTAGAGGCTATTCTTCCATTCTAGAAGAGCACCTATATGGGAATAACATCCCGCTTGATGTCTTTAAAAATTTGGTTGAAGTGGCTTCAACTAACGCCGCGCCGCTTCATAAATATTATGAACTTCGCGCAAAATATCTAGGCTTGAAAAAGCATCGCTCTTTCGACCGCTTTGTCCCTTTGGCGCGTAGCGAGGTTAAATATAGCTATGAAGACGCTTTGAAATTGTTCTACGAATCCATCAAGGGCTATAGCGATGATTACCAAAAGAAAGCCCATGAAGTTACCGAAGAGGGATATGTCGATGTTTATCCTGCTTTAGGAAAAAGAAGCGGGGCTTATTCTACGGGTGGTAATGGGGTCCATCCTTATATTCTCCTCAATTTCAATGGGACCTTAGATGACGTTTTCACTCTTGCCCACGAATCCGGACATAGCGTTCATACTTTATATAGCGATGAAGCAGAGCCAACCATGAAACAAAGCTATACGATTTTCGTCGCGGAAATCGCGAGCACGTTCAATGAGCACAACCTTCTTGATTACCTTCTTGCCTCTTCTTCTTTAGACCGTAATACCAAAATCGCCTTGCTGCAAAAAGCAATCGACGAAATTGTTGCTACTTTCTATCGACAAACCCTATTTGGACAATATGAATATGAAATCTCTAAGCTTGTAGAGAACGGTAGTCCAATCAATCACGAAGTGCTTTCTAACGAAATGGTTAAGCTCTACCAAGTTTATTACGGAATCGACATTCGTGAAGAAGGCGTTAAACCCCTTGTTTGGGCCTATATTCCCCATCTTTTCTATACTCCGTTCTATGTTTATCAATATGCGACGAGCTTTACCGCTTCCATGCTTTTATATGAAAATTTCAAAAACAAAAAGCCTTTCGCTTTCGATAATTTCGTGAATTTATTAAAGAGTGGCGGCAGCGATTACCCTGTCGAACTCGTTAAGAAAGCCGGCGTCGATTTAACGAAAAAAGAAACTTTCTATTGCGTGACGAAAAGAATGGAAAAACTTGTCGATGAACTAGAAAGGGTTTTGTTCAATGACTAGCATAGATAAAGACAAAAAAGTCTTTGCAAACCTAATCGACGAATGCAAAAAACTCATCTCGTTTTATGAACAATATCCTTTTGAAGAAATTGCGAAAAACTCGATTTTAGCGAAGGCGATTTCTTATGATATTCTTCGTGTTTCTCGAACATATAAAAAGCTAGGCGGTAGATATGCGAAACGTCTACGGGAATATCATAATTTTTTGATGGAGGCGGGAAGAACGATAGAAAGCGATATCGCGTATCGCCTTCATAACGAAATCATTTCCAAGACAAAAGAGATTCTCCCCTCATTAGTAGAGCGATTAACGAAAATCGTTTCTTCTCTTTAATTCTTTAATGCGTTTTCTTTTTCTTGCAAATTAGCTTTTCTAAAGGCACAATAATCAACTTTTATGAGGTGTGACGAAGGTTATGAAATTAGAAGGAAAAGGAATCGACAAAGAGATACTCGATACCAAAAATACACTGACGAATTTTTCTAATAGTATCTTAAAACATTATGGTGTTAGCCATTTTCATTCTACGATCAAAGAAGTGGACGTTGCATTAAAAGGGCACAAAAAAGTTGCCGTGTTTCTTTTCGATGGGGCAAGCGAATATAACCTTTCTTTATATCCGAAAACGAATCGCTTTCTTCTTTCTCACAAACTAAAAACAATTCATTCGGTAAACCCTGCAACTACGGTCGCGTGCACCACGGCCTTTTTAAGCGCACGTTTTCCCATTGAAACCGGTTGGCTTGGATGGAGTTTAAATTTTCCTTCTTTTGGGCCAGTGGACGCTTTTTCTGGCAAGTCTTCTTATGGCGACAAAGGGGTTAACGATCCTCTTATTATGAAGAGGAGTGCCCCTTATACCAATATCATTGAACTTTTGCAAAAAGCTGGAGTAAACGCGAAAGCATCCTATGAATATCCAGTTGAAAATTTAAATGGGCCCAGAAACTATAAAGCCGCTATAAAGCAATATTCTTCTTTCTTTTCTCACGGCGGTGAATTTCTTTATGGCTACTTCAAAAATCCGGACAAAACGATCCATGAATACGGGACGAAATCTTTCCATACATGGTGGCAATTCCGCAAAATAGCTTCTTTTTTAAAACGCTTTACGAAGAAAAACCCCGATGTTTTGGTCTTTAGTTTTGCCGATCATGGCTTAATCGATGTCATTACCAAGGATTTAAGCGATTACCCTGATATTGAATCTACCCTTTCCTATCCGATTTCTCTTGATGCGCGCATTCCGACTTTCTTCGTGAAAAAAGGAGAAGAAAGTGCATTTGAAACGGCTTTTCAGAAGCATTTAGGCGATGATTTCTTGCTTGTGGAAAAAGATGATATCATCAAAATGAAATTCTTTGGTGAAGGGGATCCTGCCAAAATCAGTCTCGATTTTATCGGGGATTATGTGGGTATTAGTAAAACCAATACGGTCTTGAAGGAATACTTCGGCAATAAAGACAAGCATCCTCTTATCGGCCACCATAGCGGGGCTAGCAAAGAAGAACGGGAGATTCTATTAGGGGTATATAATCTTTAGATAAGCAACGATGACTCACTTCAATAATTTCTAGCAATGAAGATTGCTCCCGTCTATAATCATTTCGTCGAAGAAACAGAGGGATTTACCTTGTTTCCTAGTAAAGTGAGCCTGCGTTGGTGAGAAAAGGCCTAGAGGAACGGTAATGAGTCGCTATGGAGACGGTAACCGGCCTTAACGGAAAAAAGAAGTGCAAGATTTATCTTGAACTAAGGTGGTACCACGCATTTAGCGCCCTTAGAAAAACGAGGGCGTTTTATTTTTTGGAGGAATAGTATGCTCGACAAACATTATGACCACAAAGAAGTGGAAAAAGGAAAATACGATAGCTGGGTGAGCAAAGGGTACTTTACCGCTGGCGATTTATCGAAAAAGCCATTTTCCATGGTGATTCCGCCACCAAACGTGACCGGTAAATTGCATTTAGGACACGTCATGGATACGATTCCTGACGATATCATTTGCCGTTACAAACGAATGAAAGGCTACGATGTTTTATGGGTCCCTGGAACCGACCATGCAGGAATCGCTACCCAAGCGAAAGTGGATGCTGCTTTAAACGCAAAAGGGATATCCCGTTATGACATTGGGCGAGAGGCTTTCTTAGAAGAAGCTTGGAAATGGAAAAAAGAATACGCTTCAATCATCCATTCGCAATGGGCAAAGCTAGGCTTATCCGTTGATTATACACGTGAAAGATTTACGTTAGACGATGGCTTATCCAAAGCGGTGCGGCGCGTTTTTGTGACGCTATATAACGAAGGGCTAATCTATCGCGGGGAAAAAATCATTAACTGGGACCCAGTCATGAAAACGGCCTTAAGCAACATTGAGGTTATTTATAAAGACGATCCTGGAGAATTCTTTTATTTTTCTTACGATGTTATCGGGACAAAAGACAAACTAATCGTTGCGACAACGCGTCCCGAAACGATGTTTGGCGATACTGCGGTTTTCGTCAATCCAAAAGACGAACGTTATGCTAAATACGTTGGCAAGAAATGCATTAACCCCGCTAACGGCGACATTTTACCGATTATCTCGGACGAATATGTCGACAAGAGTTTCGGGACGGGTGTCATGAAATGCACACCAGCTCATGACCCTAACGACTTCGCCTTAGCGAAAAAATATGGTTTCCCGTTCATTAAAGTTCTCACTGAAGAAGCGAAGATGAATGAAAGAGCGGGGAAATACGAAGGCATGGACCGTTATGAGTGTCGGAAAGCGCTTGTGGAAGACATCAAAGAAAGCGGGCATCTAGTGAAGATTGAAAAAATCGTTCATAACGTTGGCCATAGTGAACGGAGCGGGGCGGTTGTTGAGCCAATGCTCAGTAAGCAATGGTTCGTCAAAATGAAACCTCTTGCCGCCTCGATTTTGTCCAGCCAAAAAGGAAAAGAGAATAAAGTCGAATTCATTCCACATCGTTTTGAAAAAGTCTTGACTCGTTGGATGGAAAATGTCGATGATTGGTGCATTTCGCGCCAACTTTGGTGGGGACATAGAATTCCTGCTTATTATCACAAAAAAACGGGCGGGATCTTAGTGAGCGAGGAGCCGCCAAAAGATATTGAAAATTACACGCAAGATGAAGATGTCTTAGATACATGGTTTAGTAGTGGTTTATGGCCATTTTCCACTTTAGGATGGCCAAATACCGACTCCCCAGATTATCAGCGCTATTTCCCGACTGATGCTTTGGTCACTGGTTACGACATCATCTTTTTCTGGGTGAGCCGCATGATGTTCCAATCTCTTCATTTCACGAAGAAAGCCCCATTTAAAAAAGTGATTATCCATGGCTTAATCCGTGATGAACAAGGCCGAAAAATGTCAAAATCATTAGGGAATGGCATTGATCCGATTGACGTTATCGAAAAATACGGCGTCGATGCTCTCCGCTATTTTATTTCCACGAATAGTACCCCGGGGCTCGATATGCGTTATAGCGATGCCAAAGTGATTGCCTCAAGTAACTATTTAAATAAAATCTGGAATAGCTGCCGCTTTGTCGAAATGGTGATAGGGGATAATTTTGAACCGCGATCAATCGAAAAAAAGAGACTTTCGACGATCGATGCATCCATATTAGACAAATTAGAGAGAACCATTAAAAAAGTTTCCGCGAAAATGGAACAGTTCCAATTTGGGCAAGCTTCAACGATTCTTTATAACTTTGTCTATGATGATTTTTGCTCTTCTTACTTAGAAATGAGCAAAGTCGCGCTTCAAAACGAAGGCGAAGAAGCCGAAATCACGAAAAATGTGCTTTATAAGGTAATGCGTGAAATCATTCTCATGATTAGCCCATACGCTCCTTTCGTTTCCGAAGAGATGTATTTATCTCTTCCAAAACATTTAGAAAGCGTATGTCTAGAGTCTTATCCGGAATATGACCGCTCCTTGCTCAACAAAAAAGCAACCGAAAAAGTGAGCATTTTAGAGCAAATGATCCGTGACATCCGCAACTACAAGAGTTCGAACAATATCGCTCCTAATGCTGCAGTTAAACTAGTTATTTCGCCAAAAGAGCCTTTTATCGGCGCGAGTACTTATTTAAAGCGCTTCACATTCGCTAGTGAAATCAAAATATCTGCTACACCACTAGAAGGCAATCCGTTCTTCTATGATGGCTACGAGCTTCTTACTGAGGAAGACATTGATAAAGGTGCCTTGTTGGACCGCCTTAGCAAAGAGAAAGAAAAACTAGAAAACGAGGTAGCACGTGGCGAAAAGATTCTTTCTAACAAAGGATTCCTCAATAAGGCTCCCGCGGAAAAAGTGAAGCTCGAACAAGAAAAACTTCAAAAGAACCGCTCTTTGCTCGATAACATTGTGCACAAAATACAATCTTTGTAAATCAAAGCATTTTTTTGGTAAAAACGCTCCTTTTGCCCCTATTAAAGAGTGAAAGGAGTTTTTTATGAAAGGAATACCATTAACCAACAAAGAAAAGAAGGAGATCGTTCCAGGAGAGGCGATTACATTAGCCGCTGTCTTATCCATTTTGTCTATCTCTTTAATCGCTGTAGTCGTATACCGCATATTCATGAGCAAAAAAGGAACACTTAAACTTCCTGGTGGCTGGGCGTTTTCTTGGAACTAATTTATGAAAATCCAAGAAATAGACAAAAATGTCAGGCCTAGAGAAAAAGCGCAGCTAAAAGGTTTCGATGGCCTCAGCGATGAAGAACTTTTAGCAATCATCTTAGGGAAGGGCGTAAAAGAGAAAAACGCGATTGAAGTCGCTCGCTCTTTGCTTGACTGTTGCCGTGGATTTACTGGCTTATTTAAAAGCGATATGGCCCATTTATGTTCCTTTTTGGGGATAGGGAAGGTCAAAGCTATCGAATTGCTTGCGATAGCTGAAATCACTAGAAGGGCAGCGAAAGAAACTCTACCCTCCTTAAAGAGGCCAACTAGCGAAGAAATTTTTAAGGCTTATGCGCCTTCGGTAGCCTTACTTGAAAAGGAGACAGTTGTTTTGCTTCTTTTTGATCGCTCCGGATCTTACCAAGGCGAACGCTCTATTTCCATCGGCACAGAAGATTCGGTTACTTTTTCCCATTTAGAGATTTTGCGAACCTTATTACGCTCCAACGCCCATTATTTTTATTTGCTTCACAATCATCCAAGTGGGGACCCACTCCCGAGCAAAGGAGAAGTGAGTGATACCCTTCGCTTGAAAGAAGAAGCGGAAGAACTGTTTCTCTATCTGATTGATCACATCATCATTAGCAAAAATCGTTACTTTTCGTTTTCCTCCAACCAATTATTCGATAGTTGCAAAGAAAGAAAAACATCGTTGAATTCAAGGGCATGAAACAACACAAAAATTCTGTCATTTTTTTGACTATTAAGGCAATAATGAGACAAAATCAGGAATCCGTTGAATGAAAAAATATTTCTAAATGGTTCTACATCGCTAGATTTATTACGAATATATTCAGTACGCTTTGTTTTTTGATTGCGGTTTGTATGGACACTTATTAAGAATAGCAACACTGTTATTAGAGAATTCTTAAATAATAATCCTCGTCAAAATCGAACCTTCAATGATTTAAAACTAGCTGCGGCTTTAGCAATGAAACATTCAATTTTTTTGATTACGCTAATGAATGGAGAGGAAGTAGAGGGTTCTCAAGAATAAAGAAAGGGGAATAGGATTGAGAAAAAGAGCACAGGATTTTACATTGTTGCTTCTGCTTTCTGGTTTTGTCGAATTATCTAAGTTGGACTGTCTCGATTCTACTGCATTTCTTTCAAAAATAGACGAGAAGAAGTAGGATAAGCAAGTCATTAACGCTCCTTCCGAAAACCGTTTTTTATATGAAGGTCGTTCGCTTTTTACTTGCTTTAGTTACTTTAACTAAGTATATTTACTAACGTTGTTGCCCTTCTTTTAGGGCTACAACCGCATCGAATTGGTTTTAAAGTCAAGAAATTGCACCATTAGAGCGAGTAATTAGCCATAGGAGGAACAAAGCATGTACGCCATTGTTGAAACTGGTGGAAAGCAAGTCAAGGTCGCTGTCGGTGACAAAATCTACGTGGAAAAATTAGACGCGGCAGCCGGCAAGGAAATTACCCTTGATAAAGTTCTCTTCGTCGGAGGCGAAAAAACAATCGTTGGAAATCCTTATGTTAAGGATGCCAACGTTGTTGCCAAAGTCGAAAAGCAAGGTCTTTCCAAAAAAATCACCATCTACAAGTACAAAAGCAAGGCTAACGAGAGAAAGACCATCGGTCATCGTCAGCCTTACACTTGCTTAGTGATCAAAACCATTAACGCCTAATGATAAAGATTCAAGTTACTTATTGTAAGCATTCCTTCGTTAGCTTAATCTCCAGTGGACACGCAAAGTTTGCTGAAGAAGGTAAAGACATTGTCTGTGCCGCAGTTAGCGCCATCCTTCAAGGTGGGGTACAAGCCCTAAAAGACAATGAAAGTTACTATTCGTTGACGATGAAAAAAGGGTATCTTGAAATCAAAAGAATCGCGCCAAATATGAGCGAGCATGACGAGACAGTCATTGAAACGATTATTACGCAATTAGAAAGCATCGCACAGGTTTCGAATGGACATGTGCTGCTAGAAAGGAAGCAAAAATGAAATTTGTTATCGATTTACAGCTCTTCGCTTCCAAGAAGGGCGTCTCTAGCACAAAAAACGGCCGTGATAGCGCTGGTCGCAGATTAGGTGCTAAAGTCGGTGATGGCCAAAAGGTCCTTGCTGGTAATATTCTCTACCGTCAACGTGGAACGAGAATGAAAGCCGGTGAAGGGGCAGGGCTTGGCGGAGATGATACCATCTTTGCCCGCATCGACGGCATTGTGAAATTCGAACGTGTCGGCAAGACCGGAAAAAAGATTTCAGTCTACGCCGTTGAATCGAAATAAGCAGACTAATGAGGCGGCCCTTTGAAAGGAGGGCCGCTTTTGTTTAAAATATCGAAAGCGCTTAAAATGTAATCCTATGAAGCTATCCATAATCTTGCCTGTAAGGAATCAAACGGACAAATTACTCAGAAATTTAAAAGAGAAAATCATTCCCTATTTTGATAATCAGCACATTCTCTACGATATTTTGGTCGAAAGCGATGGTTCCTCAAAAGAAGAGGAAGAAAAATTAGAAAGGGGGTTACTCACTATGCCTATGCAAGTGAAACACATTCCCTACGAGAATAAGTTTGGAAAAGGATACGCTATCAAGAAAGGAATCCTTTTTTCGAATAGTGATTACGTTCTTTTTATGGATGTGGATCTTTCTACCGATTTAAGCGCTTTCGAAGCAATAAAGAAAGATTTGGGAAAATACGACTGCTTCATCGGAAGCCGCGAGGCCAAAGGAGCTAAAATCGTTGAAAAACAGACTCTTTTACGCCGTTTAACCCATTGGGGCTGTATCACTTTGATTCGCTTTAAATTTCACTTAAAAGGAATCACTGATACGCAGTGCGGCTACAAAATGTTCCGAACAAATGTCGCTAAAATAATGGCAAAGCACCAAATCATTGATGCTTTTGCCTTCGATGTTGAATACTTATATTTCCTTTCCTTAAATCATTTTACTATTAAAGAGGTACCGGTCATTTGGAAAGACGATCCTGATAGTAGTATCTCCCCAAAGCTAATGAATATTTCATGGAATTTCTACAAAGCGCTCCATAAAATCAAGAAAAACAAAAAGAATTACCTATTAAGTGAAGAAGAAAAGATGTCTCTAAAAGCTTAGTTAAAAGGAGGCAAAATGTTAATCGATCGTTGCGTTATTGAAGTAAGAAGCGGAAAGGGTGGTGATGGAGCCATCTGCTTTTTGCATGACAAAAACAAAGAATTCGGCGGCCCCGATGGCGGAAACGGAGGAAGGGGCGGAAGCGTTTATCTGATTGCCAAGAATAATCTCAATACCTTATACAATTTCCGTCATTCGCGGCTGATTAAAGCGATGGACGGAGGGAAAGGCGATAAAAAGCTTATGACTGGTTTCTCTGCCCCTGATGTCATTGTTGAAGTACCAACTGGCACCGTCGTGAGCGAAGAAAAGACAGGAAGGATCATTGCAGATTTAAAAGAAGAAAACGAAAAAGTTCTTGTCGCAAAGGGAGGAAGGGGCGGAAAGGGGAATGCCGCCTATAAAACTTCAAGAAACCGTGCGCCTAGAATCGCGGAAAACGGCGAACCTGCCGAAAAAAAACGCATTATTTTAGAATTGAAGATGCTCGCCGATGCTGGATTAATTGGCTTTCCTAGCGTTGGAAAATCAACTTTTTTGAACGTGGTCAGCAAAGCAAACGTTCCAACAGCGGATTATCCATTCACCACCTTGATACCAAATTTAGGCGTTGTTTATCTACCTGATGGAAGGTCTTTTGTTTTGGCGGATATGCCTGGATTAATTCAAGGGGCGCATGAAGGAAAAGGGTTAGGGATTCAGTTTCTTCGTCATATCGAAAGGACGAGGGTTTTGATTCACCTCGTTTCCATGGGTGGGGAACGCGATCCAGTCGAAGATTATAAAGCAATTCGAAAAGAACTCTCTTCCTATGGCGCTAGATTGGACGAGCGCCCAGAAATCGTTGTCGCAAGCAAAATGGATTGTGAAGGCGCCTTAGAAAGGAAAGAAAAGTTTGACAATGCTTTAGGGATTCATTCTTTGCCTCTTTGCTCATTGACGCACGAAGGCATCCAAAACATTATTTCGAAAGCCAAAGAGTTTATTGATATTACTCCTTCCTTCCCTCTCAAAGGTATGGAGAAATTTGAAAAAGTCAAAGTTTATGATGGACACGATGACGAAGGTCCACTATTTGTCATCAAACGTGTTTCTTCCCACGAATGGAAAATTGAAGGAGATAAAGTCATTGAAAAGGCCGGTCGTATCAATACCCATGAAGAGGAGGGTTTGGCGTTACTCGTGAAATATCTAGACTCCATCGGAATCGAAAAAGCGCTGAAAGAAAAAGGAATAACTGAGGGAGACATCGTTCATTTAGGAGATTACACCTTCGAATATAGCGAATAGTGGCTATAATAATGGTGATGAAAAAAGGGAAAGATTATCTCACTACGACGGGTATCGTGGCAAGCAGCGCTTTATTTGGAATTCTCCTATCTCTTTTGTTTGTGTTGGTGTATTGATTATTATGGGTATTTTTTATCAATTAAAAGGCACGGTTATCGCCTGTAACGAAGAACGAATCGCGTTAGATGTCCATGACGTTAGCTATGAAATTGTTTGTGCTCGTCCTTTTGACTTCGCCATTGGTTCCGCTGCGACGTTATTGATTCATGAGGTTATTAGTGAAGACGATCATTATTTAGTCGGTTTCCCTAACAAAATTGAAAAAGAAGCGTTTTTGTCCTTGATCGCTGTAAAAGGCATTGGCCCAAAAACGGCTTTAAATGCACTAAAAGCCACAACCCCCGATGCTATGTTTAAAGCAATCGAAAGCAATAACACCGCCTACTTAAAAAAATTGCCTGGTATTGGCCCTAAAGCCGCCGCCCAAATTATTTTGGATTTACGTGGGCATCTTGCTCCAAGTGGCAAAAGCGTTAACGAAAAACAATATGATGAAGTTCGCGCAGCTTTGAAAACGCTCGGTTTCAAAGCCAAAGATATCGACGATGCTTTAAGCACCATCAGCGAGCCTAACGCGAGTAACGAAGACATTCTTCGCCTTGCCCTTCGCAAATTAGGAAAGGGGAGCAAATGAAAAAAGAAGAAAGAATACTAGATGCTCATAAAGAAGAAGACGAAGCGAATAGCGAAATTACGCTACGCCCGAAAACGCTTTCCGAATACGTTGGACAAGAAGAACTAAAGAAAAATCTTAAGATTTTTATCGGCGCAGCCAAAAAGCGAAACGAAACGCTTGATCACGTTCTTCTGTATGGCCCCCCAGGTTTGGGGAAAACAACAATGGCTTATGTCATTGCGAATGAAATGGGCGGGAAAATCAGAACCGTTAATGGTCCTTCGATTGAACGCGCTGGCGATTTAGCGGCAATTTTAAGCGAATTGGAACCTGGTGATGTCCTTTTCATTGACGAAATCCATCGACTTCCGCGAGTTGTGGAAGAAGTCCTTTATGGCGCAATGGAAGATTTTACTTTGTCGATATTAATCAATCGCGATGGCGTCTCAAAAGCGATGAATTTGCCACTTCCTCCTTTTACTTTGGTAGGGGCGACAACTAGGGCTGGCGATTTATCAAACCCGCTTCGTTCTCGCTTTGGAATCTCAGCGAAAATTGATTTTTATAAAGAAGATGAGCTTTCGCAGATCATTGAACGAACTTCTAAGGTGTTTGGAACCTCCATCTCTATTGAAGCTAAAAAGTTGCTTGCTTCAAGAAGCAGAGGTACGCCTCGTATTGCGAATCGCCTTTATAAGCGCGTTCGGGATTTTGCTAACTATGGCGGGAAAACCACAATTGACGAATCACTTGCACTAAGTGCTTTGAGTGCTTTAAAAATTGATAGTTTGGGGCTTGATGAGGTCGACATTAAATATTTGCTTACAATTATTGACCGTTTTCATGGCGGTCCGGTTGGCTTAGAAAGCATCGCAAGTGCAATCGGAGAAGAAATCACCAATTTGGAAGATGTCTATGAACCGTATTTAGTTATGATAGGGCTAGTCAACCGCACGCCTCGAGGGCGCATTGCAACCGAAAAAGCCTACCATCATCTCAAAATCGCTCATCAAGGTTCTTTGTTTTAATTTTGTAATTTCGAGCAAAGTTATCAATAAAGGTTCTTCTTAAGAAGAAATTGCTTCCGTAAATTCTTTCATTGTTGTATTGTATTCGTTGCGTACTAGCGATTTTTTTCGTGGACGTTGTCTTTAGGAGGAGCCTCCAGTTATGCGTCGTAAACTTGGATATTGCTTATTAACGGGAAGTCTAATTTTGGCTGCCCTTAGTGTGATTGGCCCAACCGTTGTTGGTCTCGACACGGATTTAACTTATGGATCGGGCCGTGATTTGGTCTATAAAATTTCCAAAGTAGATACCACATACGGAGGAGTAGAAGCTTCTAATTATATCGATGCCTCCGATAAAGAAGCCGTCGATCTTGTTGGTGAAGAAATGGAAAAACGTCTCAAGACGATGGATGTGGAAGCCGAAGTCGTCAAAGAAGGATACGACACAGTGCGAGTCAAGCTCAGAACCGCTAAAGATGATGAGACCAAATACCAATATCTGCAAAAATACTTAGCCTTCAGCGGTGGAGATTTCACTATCGGCGCATCGTTAGATGAAGGAAATGAGGATTATAAAGTTTACGATAAATGGCATAATCCTTTTAAAGAAAATAGCGCAGAGATTCGTTATATCTCTACAAGTAAAGGAAGCGTTCCCGCCGTTGTAGTCCCTTTAAAGGATGATGAAGATCTTCGCGGAGAAAATGGTCAATTCAATACCTTAGTGAAATATTGCAAAGACAACACGCAAGAAGCGAATGAATCGGAAGGCAAAGAAGCAAAGAATTGCTATTTTGTGCTTTGGGCAAATAAGCAAGTCAGTGATACCTATGCCAAAACGGAAAGCTCTAATTCCGCTTATGATCCCAATGTTGCTTCACGTTTAATTTTTGCTGAGCAGGGTACTGAGGCATGGTATCAAGCCAAGGAAGAGGCCGATAATTATAAAGAATTCCAGCTCATTCCTTCTAGTGCCGCAATCACGAGCGAAGGCTACGATTCTTCTAAGGCCGATGCCGCTTATCAAGCAGCCTTCTATTATAAAAATCTTCTCAACGCCACAAGTTATAAAGATTTAGGTGTAAATGGATACGATGTCACGTTTGCTTTCTATGACACAACAAGAGCGACCGTTGAACCGCTTGTTAACTTCGGAAACTGGGCGGTCCATCCTAATTTTGGCGCAACTTTCATCGCTTCATTGATTGCATTTGCGTTTTTAGCGGTCCTCTTAGTTAGTCTTTACCGTCTTGGTGCTTTGGCGATTCTCTCCAATGTTGCCATCGCTTTGCTTTCTAGTTTATTGATGTTCTCTTTCTTCGGGGCACAGTTCGGAGTAGGCGCCTTAATCGGTCTAGCCTTAGTCGCTTTGATCACTACTTTCGGTGGCATGTACTATTTCAGCAAATTCAAAGAGCAAGTATTCCAAGGTAGATCTTTGAGGAAATCACACGAAGAGGCCTCAAAACGTTCTTTGTGGCCAACGATTGATGCTGGAGTTATCGGAATTATCGTTGGTTTATGCGTTTACGGTTTTATTCCTAGCGTCGTCGGGAAACTTGGATTAATGCTCGTTTTGGGCTCTTTCTTTGGAACGTTATCGAATCTTTTGCTCTTGCGGCTTGAAGGATACATGCTAGCGAATGACCAAGATTGCGAAAAAGATTTTGGCAAGATTTATAATATTGATGTCACGAAGGTTCCTAACCTCGCTAAAGAAGAAAAGCCTTCTTATTTCGGCGCGTTTGCTTCAAAAGATTTCGGAAAACACTCTAAGACGATTGGAATTATTGCTTCTTTAATGGCTTTAGCCAGCGTTATTGGCTTATCAACATTTAACGCTATAAACGGCGCTCCATATAACTATGCAAATCGTTATAACGATACGACCGTTAGCTATATCGAATACCGCGTAAGTAGCGGTTCCTTATTAACGTTCACTACTTCCGCCGATTTAGAAGATAAAGTCCTTAAAAATATTTATATTGTCAATGACAATGAGCAAAAACAGATTGCATATAATAGCGTTTCTTTAGAAAGTGGAAGCGTGCATTATACGAAAGAAGAGAAAACACTCGATGTACATTATTTCACCGTTAATTGGGCCGATCACTATGATGTAACAGAAACTTATCAATTCGTACTAGACTTCTCTGGAGCAAAAGAAACAATCAATTCTGATTTCAACGGTGCCTTAACTAGAGCTGTTGAAAAAGTGGCTAAAGATGGAATTTACGTTTCCACAAATAACGTTGTTGGCCAAGCTAGCGAACCTAGTTTAGGCGTCGTTTGGCTCGGATTTGGGGTCGGAATGCTAATTGCAACCGCTTATCTAGCAATTCGTTATCGCCTATCGCGTGGCTTAGCTACAGGCTTGCTCGCTACAGGAGCGGCTACAATTACCATGGGGTTCTTTTCCTTGACGCGTTTAGCCTCTGTCCCTTTAGTGTCGATTGGCGGAATCGTAGCAGGGCTGCTCGTCTTAATCGCTTCGTTATTCATTTTAGAAAAAGAAAAAGAATTAGCCCGCGATTCACGCGAAAAAGACAAGGATTCGCTTGCTTTTAGAACGCTTTGTATCTCATCTGCAAACGCGCAAGCGGCCGAATCTGTATTAGGGTTTGCCTTTATTTCTGCTTTCGGCTTCATTTGGTATATGGGATTCATGCCAAGCATTTGGACAATGATATATTTAGGGATTATGGTTGGCATAGTCATTATGGCTCTGTTTACCCTTACCTTATTGGCCCCAAGTTCTATCCTTTTGGCACGTGCTTTATCTCGCATTAATATTTCCATTAAGCCGAAAAAGAAAACACCAACCGCTCCAACTCCAGCAGGAAGAAGACGTGGAGCCGAGCCTGAAGAAGCTATCTTTATCGGAATCAACGACTAATGAATTCTTTTAAGGAAAAGCTTAAGAAATATTACCAATTGGACGAGGATGCTTTCTTAAAGAAAATCGAGGCACCCTCGTTTTCTTGTTTGAAGAATATTTCCTCTTTTGATTGTGTAAAAGCCGCTCTTTCTCGTTTAGAAAAAGCGAAAAAGGGAAACGAAAAGGTTATCGTATACGGCGATTATGACTTTGATGGAATTTCCGCAACTAGCATTATTTATTCTTTGCTTTTAAAGATGGCTATCAATGCTAGTTATTATGTACCAAGCAGGTATCAAGATGGATATGGATTAAACGCGGAAAACGTGCTTCGCATCGCTAAGGCGGGGTTCTCCTTGATTTTCACGGTAGATAACGGAGTAACTGCCTTTGAAGCGATTCAAAAAGCCAATGAATTAGGGGTTGATGTGATTGTTTTAGACCATCATGAATACCAAGAAATTCCTTCTCCAATCGTAACCTTGATTCACCCAAATACGGTAGAGCTTACTCATCCTAGCGTTTCGGCAGGCTTCTTATCCTATTTATTCTATCGAGCCGCGACAAAGGAAGAGAACGAATATCTACTTTCTTTAGGCGCCACCAGCTTATTAAGCGATGCGATGCCCTTAATTTCTTATAACCGGGACGCGGTGAACCTTGCTCTTGCATCGCTGAATAAGAATCGTTTTTTGCCCTTTTGTCTTTTAACGGAACGAAAACGTTTTTTTGCTTCGACTCTCCAGATGGAAATCATTCCAAAGGTTAACGCAGTAGGAAGAGTGGAAACCGGAAACGAAACCAATAGAGTGGTTCGCTATTTCGTTTCAAGTGACATAGAAACACAGAAAAAAATCGCTCTATACTTAGCAAAAGTAAACGAAAAAAGAAAAAGCTTAACCAAAGACGCAGAACAAAAAATTGTCTTCCCAAAAGATAAAGAAAGTATCTTCCTAGTTACCGATCTCTTAGAAGGATTAAATGGTCTACTGGCTAATCGTTTATTAAATGAATATGAAAAGCCAATCGCTGTCTTTTCTCCTTCTAAAAAAGACGACACCATTTATGTAGGAAGTTTAAGAAGCAAAGAAGGCTTTGATATTTTAAAGGCTCTAAGTGGAATCCATGCGCCTTTGCTAACCTCTGGAGGCCATGAATTTGCCGGAGGTGTGAGCATTAAAAAAGTCGATTTAGAAACTTTCAAAAAAGATTTTGAATTCGCAGCCATGAAACACCATCTCGAAAAGAAAGAGAGAATCACCATCGATATAGACAAATCCGAATGTACGATGGAGAATTTTTATTTGCTACAATCTCTTGGCCCGTTCGGAAATGAAAATCCTGCGCCTTTATTTTCTCTTTCTTTAAATCGAAGCGACTTGGCATTTACAAAAAACGGAAAATTCTTATCGACAAAGATTAACCAACAAGCACGTCTGTTCTCTTTTTCTTTGCGGGAAGAAAACGTTCCTCCTGACGAAAAAGTGTCATTTAATTGCCTCATGGAGGCAAATGAATGGAAGGGGAATATCTCCCTTCAGCTTTTAGTGCAAGAAATAAAAACTTTTTGTGAGTAAATCTCGCGAGTTTTTCGTAGTAGCGTATAATAGCAAAGTATGGAAGAACGCGGAAAAAAATCATTATTGCCGAACGGCGGATACCCGATGCACACCTTCCAAGACGTGAAGGATCTTTTTTATACATATATTTTTAATCCAGAAGACCGGAAAATGGTGGAAGATGCCTATTTGTTTGCAAAAGAAAAGCATAATAATGTCTTCCGAAAATCCGGTGAGCCATATATTCAGCATCCTCTAGAAGTCGCTTATATTTTAGCGTCTTTGCAAGGTGGTCCTGCTACCTTGGCGGCCGGTTTTCTTCATGATGTAGTCGAAGATACCGACACGACAATCGATGATATCAAAGCTCGTTTCGGGGAAGACGTCGCGTTTTTAGTTGATTCCTTAACGAAAATCCAGCGGATGAAGCTCTCTCATCGTAGCGAAGCTGATTTTGAAGCCGAAGACCATCGAAAAATCTTTTTAGGAATGGCAAAAGACGTTCGCGTAATTTTGGTAAAACTCGCCGATAGGCTCCACAACATGCGCACGCTTGATAGCTTATCCCCTGACCGGCAAAAGGCTCTAGCGAAAGAAACCCTTGATGTTTTTACTCCAATCGCACATCGTCTTGGAATTTATACCATTCAAAGCGAATTGGAGGATCTTTCTCTGAAATACCTTGAACCAGAAAAATACCAAGCGATTCTCCATATGCTTAACGAACGGGAAAAAAACCGTCAAGAATCTCTTGAAGCGCTAAAGAAACGGATTGCTGATATTTTATTCGAGAAAAAGATTCCATTTCGCATTGAAAGCCGCGTCAAAAGTATCTATTCAATTTATCGAAAAATGTATCTCAAGCATTATGATTTCGATGAAATCTATGATGTTTTAGCTGTTAGAATCATTACCGAAACCGAATTGAATTGCTACGAAATTCTAGGGATTATCCATAGCACCTATAAACCTGTCCCTGGGCGATTTAAGGATTATATCGCTATGCCTAAACCAAACTTGTATCAATCGTTGCATACCACAATCGTAGCGGGTGATGGCAATATCTATGAAGTGCAAATACGTACCAAAGAGATGGACGAAATCGCCGAAACAGGCGTCGCTGCCCATTGGCGTTACAAAGAAGGTAATCACTATAATGCAAAATTAGAGCAACAGGATATCGAGGAAAAGCTTCATTGGTTCCGTGATTTTGTAACCTTAGGAGAAGAAAGCGGAGACGATGCGAAAAGCTATATCGCTGCCTTAAGTAACGACATCTTTAATGCAAATGTATATGTTTTTACCCCTTTAGGAAAAGTCATCGATTTGCCACAAGGGGCCACAATTTTAGATTTTGCTTATAAAATTCACACAAAAGTCGGGGATAGCGCCGTGGGCGCGCTTGTCAATGGAGCGTTTGTCCCCTTAAACACCGAACTAAAAACCGGAGATGTTTGCGAGATCAAAACCAGCAAAAATTCTGCAGGTCCAAATGAAGGATGGCTTGAAATCGTCAAAACGGCTAGCGCAAAGAATCATATCCGAAAGGCACTTAACGCCAAAAACCAAGAATTCCTTGCTGAAGAAAACATCCGTAAAGGCAAAGAATCGGCGATTGATTCCTTCAAGATGCAAGATATCGGCGAAGGAGAAATGGAAAAATATCTTTCCGATCCGAAAGTCCTTAACGAATATCATTGCGCCGATTTGAACGCATTATATACCGCGATTGCAAATAAAAATCCTGTGCCTGGAGCCATTATTGATTTTTTGGGATTAAGAAAGAAGCCAAAAGCTATCAAGGCGCCTACACATAACGCCAATAACGACGATCGCAATCCGATTTACGTTTCCGGAGTCGACAATCTCGCTGTTGCGCTTGCTAAATGCTGCACTCCCGTTCCAGGGGATGACATTGTTGGATACGTAACAAAAGGAAAAGGGATTTCCGTTCATCGCGCCGATTGCCCGAATATCGCTAACGAGCAAAAACGTTTGATTCCCGTTTATTGGAAAGATAACCTGAATAACTCTTCCTATCCAGTCGATATCCAAATATTTGCAAACGATCGAATGGGCCTATTAAACGATATTTTGAACTTATTAGCGAGTAAGAATATCCCGATTGCGGACGTTAAAGCACACGTTAACCCTTCCACCCTGGTTGATACCTTGACGCTCACAATTTATGTAAAAGACGCAAAAACAATTAACGATGCCTTTCTTTCGTTAAACGGAATAAAAAGCATAATCAGTTGCCAAAGAGTAACGCATTAAAGGAGAAAATTATGGAATTTCAGCCAATTAAAGGAACGCACGACCTCTTCAATAAGGAAATGGACGAATACCACTATGTGACATCATTATTTCGTGCGGTAGTCGAACTATACGGGTATCATGAAATCATGACGCCATCTCTTGAATACACCGATGTGTTCGCGCGTGGTGCCGGGGAAAGTAGCGATATCGTTCGTAAAGAAATGTACACTTTCCTCGACAAGGGCAATCGTAGCGTTACGCTTCGCCCAGAATTTACGGCCGGGGTAATGAGAGCCATCGTAAGCAACAAACTTTACGCCTCCATGGATACGCCAATGAAATTCTTTTATTGCGGACCTGCTTTCCGCTACGAAAGGCCTCAGCTTGGTCGTTACCGCCAATTTAACCAATTTGGGGTTGAAGCGGTAGGATATGATTCTCCTCTTCTTGATGCAGAGACAATCATTATGGCAGTCCAAGCGTTCTCGATGCTTGGCTTTAAAGACATTTCCTTAAAAATCAACACGCTCGGCGACGATAATAGCCGCAAGGCCTATCGCGATGCACTCAAAAATTATTTCGCTTCCCACATCGATATGATGTGTGAAGATTGCCATGCGCGCCTAAATCTTAACCCTATGAGGATTCTCGACTGCAAAGTCGAAAAAGACCAAGAAATTGCCAAAAACGCTCCAAAAATGAAAGATTTCCTCTCCAAAGAAAGCGAAGAGAGATTTTATAAAACCATCAGCGTTTTGAACGATTTTGGGATTAAATACGAAATCGATGATTCGCTTGTTAGAGGACTTGACTACTATAGCGAAATCGTCTTTGAAGTCCATGCAAAAAGCAAAGACGGGAAAGATTACGGAGCGCTTTGCGGAGGAGGCCATTATACGGGCTTGACCAAACAATTTGGCGGTCCAGACATGGTGGGCGTAGGTTTTGCAGTAGGCGTAGAACGCGTTATGGCCCTAATGGAAGAATGCGCATTATTCGACAATATCGAAAGCGAGCTTGATGTCTACCTTATGCCAATCGGGGAAGAAATGATGGAAGAAGCCACTCATTTAGCAAGCGAGATTCGAATGTTAGGTTATAGCGTGGAAATGCCTTTCGCAGTCGCTAAGCTTGGAAACTATTTCAAGAAAGCAGAAAAGCGAAACGCCCGCTACGCCCTCATTTTAGGTGAAGAAGAACTCAAAAACGGCGTTTGTCAGCTCAAAAATCTGAAAACGAAAGAGCAAAAAGAAGTGAAATTAGATGATTTAGAATCCACCCTTGATGAAGAATTCGGGGAAGAAACGTGTACTTGCGAAGAATGCAATTGCAATCAAGAAGACCATGAATGTTCTTGTCATCATCACGAAAAATAAGAGGGATTAATTATGGAAAGAACGGATTATAATGGCGAATTGCGCTTAAAAGATGTCGGAAGAGAAGTTACTCTAGTCGGCTGGGTTTCCAACAAAAGAAATCTTGGCGCCATTGAATTTATCGATTTACGTGATAATACGGGGATTGTTCAACTTATCATTACCGATTCCGCGAAAGCGCCAATCGTGCGTAATGAATATGTTATTTCGGTCAAAGGAAAGGTTAACAAAAAGGATGTCCCAAATCCAAAACTTCCTACTGGTGAAATCGAAGTTATCGTAGATGAACTCAAGGTCATCAACGTTGCCGAAAATCCACCTTTCATTATCGCGGACAATACTGATGCTTTAGAAGATACAAGGCTTCAATACCGTTATTTGGATATTCGCCGTCCAATCATGCTTAAACGCTTAAGAACGAGAGCAAAAATATGCCAAATCACCCACGAATATTTCGATGAGAATCGCTTCTTAGAGGTAGAAACTCCAATCCTTAATCTTGCGACGCCAGAAGGAGCTAGAGACTATATCGTCCCTTCTCGCTTACATCATGGTGATTTCTACGCTCTTCCTCAATCGCCACAATTATTTAAGCAGCTTCTCATGATTGGGGGAGTGGAACGTTATTACCAAATCGCACGTTGTTTCCGCGATGAGGATCTTCGAGCTGACCGTCAACCGGAATTCACGCAAATTGACGTCGAGACTTCTTTTCTTGATCAGGATCAAATTCTTACATTGTCGGAAAGATTTTTAGCAAAACTATTCAAGGAAATCGTAAATTACGAAGTAAAACTGCCACTTCGTCGCATTGATTATTGGGACGCAATGGATAAATATGGTAGCGATAAGCCCGATACCCGCTATGACTTATTCCTTCATGATATCACATCTATCATGAAAAATAGCGCATTTGAAGGTTTCCATAACCAAAAATACGTAAAAGCGATTGTTATCCCCTCTTACGCAGAAAAAGGCACAAGAAAGCTATTGGATGCTTTACAGCTAGAAGCAAGGAAATTCAATCTAAAAGGCGTAATGGCTTTAAAATTCCAAAACGAGAAATTAGAAGGTTCATTCACTAAGTTCTTATCGGAAGAAACACAAAATGAACTGATTCATGCCCTTTCCTTAAAAGAAGAAGATTATATTTTATTTGCTAGTAGCGATTACCGTCAGGACATTGATTTCGGTTTAGGTGCGCTTAGAACGCGCTTTGCAAAAGAACTTGGCTACATTAAGCCAGGAACTTACGATTTACTTTGGGTTATCAATTTCCCAATGTTTGACAAAATCGAAGGAACAGAGAATTCCTATACCGCTGAACATCACCCATTCACCCGTCCTCGCGATGAAGATCTAAAATATTTAGACTCTGATCCGGAGAAGGTTCTTGCTTACGCTTACGATATCATCATTAATGGTTATGAAGCAGGCGGGGGGACGCTAAGAATCTATGACCATGATACGCAATGGAAAATCTTCTCAATACTGGGATTGAGTGAAGAGGATATCTCTCGCAAGTTCGGCTGGTTTATCGATGCTTTCAAATACGGAGTGCCTCCGCATGGCGGCATCGCATTTGGTTTAGAGCGTCTTTCGATGATATTATGCGGAACAGACAACATCCGTGATGTTATCGCGTTCCCAAAAAATCTTCAGGCAGTCGATCCAATGTCTAAAGCTCCTGGAAGTGTCTCTGAAGACGCACTAGATGCAGTAGGAATTGAAATCAAAAAAGAGTAATCATTATACTTTGTATAATGTAGCTACTAACAATTAACTAAAAAACAACTAAGGAGATTAGTAACCATGGCTTATCCAAAAAAGTATGATGATATCGATACCTTATCGGTGAATACCTTACGCGCTCTTGTTTTAGACATGATTGACAAGGCTAATAGCGGTCACCCAGGGATGGCTTTAGATATCGCTCCGACTCTTTATGTCCTCTATCGCGATTATTTGACGGCCAATCCAAAACAAACCGATTGGTTTAATCGCGACCGTTTCATTTTAAGTTCAGGGCATAATAGTGCGCTTTTATATGCGTTGCTTCATTTGGCTGGATTTTCTTTATCGATCGATGATTTAAAGCGTTTTCGCCAATTAGGGTCATTAACGCCAGGTCACCCCGAGGTTAAATATACCCCAGGCATAGAAGCAACCGCAGGTCCATTAGGGCAAGGAATCGCTCAATCCGTAGGTTTTGCTCTTGCTGAAGAAGCAGTTGCCTCCCAATACAAAGAAGGGGAAAGGCTTTGTTCTCATTATACTTTCGTTTTATGTGGCGATGGTTGCTTAGAGGAAGGGATTAGCCAAGAAGCGATTAGCTTTGCTGGTTTACAAAAATTAGAGAAGCTCATTCTTATCTATGACCAAAACCAATCCACTTTGGACGGCCCGACTTCTTGGTCACTTAATGAAGACGAAAAGAAACGTTTTGAAGCGAGCGGCTGGAGAACATTAGAAGTAAAAGACGGAAACAACTTAATAGAAATCTCTAAGGCAATCAAAAAGGCCAAAAAGCCATGCGGGAAACCAACCATGATTTTGGTCCATACAGAAATTGGATATGGATCCCCATTAGCAGGTAGCCATAAAAGCCATGGCTCTCCTTTGGGAGAAGCGATGAGCAAGGAGACCAAAGATTTTTTCAATTATTCCCTATCTCCTTTTGAAATCGATCCAAGAGTCTATGATAGATTCAAAGAGACTTTCTGCGCGCGTGGCAAAAAAGCCTATAAAAAATACGATAGAGATTTAAAGAATTATCAAAAGAAATACCCGGATGAATATCATAGGTTCCTTATTGCCTTAAAAGGAGATTTAAAAGACTATCTTTTAGAGGAACCTCACGAATTTAAAAATGAGGCAAGTCGCGCGACTAGCGGCCGTTTCTTAGTAAACGCTAACCAAAAGATTCCATTTTTAATGGGTGGAAGCGCGGATGTAGCAAGCAGTACGAAAACTTCTATTCCGCTTGATCCTGGCTTTAGCCCAGCTCATCATGAAGCAAGAAATATCAATTTCGGCATTCGCGAATTTGGAATGGCTAGCATCCAAAATGGAATGCTCCTTCACGGAGGGCTCAGAACTTATGTAGGAAGTTTCTTTGTCTTTATCGATTACATGCGCGCTGCAATCCGTATGTCAAGTTTAGAAAAATTGCCGGCGATTTATGTTCTTACTCACGATTCTTTAGCGGTAGGGGAAGATGGGCCAACACACGAACCGATTGAGCAGCTTGAATCGCTCCGTGCGCAGCCGCATCTAGTTGTTTTGCGCCCAGCTGACGCTAGGGAGACTTATGCTTCTTGGAATTACGCGCTAGCTAGCTTAGACACGCCTACTTGCCTTATCTTAAGCCGCCAGACCCTTCCTTTGATTTCTTCTTCAAGTAAAGAAGGGGTGAATCATGGGGCATATCTAGTGGAAAAATGTGATGAGCCAGCCTTAGAAGTCCTAGCTTCTGGTTCAGAAGTGAACTTGGCGGTTGAAACAAGCCGAGAATTAAAAAAGGAAGGAATCAACATTAGCGTCATTAGCGTCCCCTCATTCGAAATCCTTGAAAAGCAGCCTGAATCCTATAAAAAATGCCTTTTTTCTCTCCCTCGAGAAAAACGAGTTGGCTTAGAAATGGGGACAGCTACTAGCTATTATAAATATTGTGATTATGTTTACGGCTTACATGATTTCGGAGTCAGCGCTCCTTGTGAGCAAGCACTCGCTCATTACGGGTTTAATGTAGAAAGTTTTGCAAATTACTTGCGCAGCTTGCTTAAATAGGGGATATTCATAATTATGAGAAACGGATACGTTGAAATTAATAATTATACTTATCTTGGCGACATGGGAATCTCTCACCGCGTTTTCGAAACGATTGCCGTTAATGCTTGCAATCAAGTCAACGGCGTTTCGATTGATACGAGTAAAAAAAGAAAAGTCTATACCATCGAGTTCTCTAAGCCCGTTCATGCGACGATCAGGAAAAACGGAAAAGTCGACATTAAGCTTGAAGTCATCTTAAAAAAAGGCGTCGATGTGAAGCGTGTTTGTAACGCAATAGAAGAGAATGTCTCCAATTCGATTCAAATGATGTGCGAGACCGTCCCCTTCAATGTCACGATTAATGTGAATGGATTCCATTAGCCAAAAGCAATGATAGCTCCCCTTATCGGGGGCTTTTTTGAATAGTTTTTCGCTTTCAAGAGGGACTTATGGTAGAATGTCACGGCTTACAAAAGACAAGGAAGCATTGTTCTATGGCAAATCAGCAAATCTCATCACGTAATCGTCAGCAAATCATCGCAATGAACGCTCTATATGACGTCTTAACCTATATGGATATGGGAGAGGAAATCGATATCGAAACGATTGTAAGCTCATTGTGTGATCTTCCTTATGAAAAATGCCCGATTTACGTCAAGCAAATCGTTTTAGCTGCAATCAAAAACTTAGACGCGGAAATTTCTTTGTTAGAAAAAAATATGATTAAGTGGACTTTTGGACGTCTGAATCGCGTAGAGCAAGCCATATTGCTATTATCTTTGACTCATTATTTTTTTGTTGATAAAGAAATCGAGAAAGGTATCGTCATCAATGTGGCGATAAATCTCGCCAAAAATTACCTCGATGCGAAGGACTATAAATTTGTGAACGCGATTTTAGATAAGGTGCTTGTTCGTGAATAAACCGCAAAAAAACTATTTATCCGTAACAGAAATCAATAGTCTCATTAAGGACACTCTGGAAGAGTCTTTTGATTATTGGTTAAAGGTTCGAGGCGAGATTTCTTCTTTTAAAATTTATCCTAGCGCGGTTTATTTCGATATCAAAGACGAGCGAAGCGTTTTAAATTGCATCATGTGGAATTCTACATACAAAGAACTCTCTTTTTCGCCAAAAATTGGTGATTTGATTGATTTAGAAGGAAAAATAAACGTATACGTCGCAAGAGGACGTTATTCTTTTATCGCTAGATCCCTTCTTCCAGCAGGGCAAGGAGATGCCTTATTAAAGTTAGAAAGACTAAAGAAAAAACTTGCCGATGAAGGCTTATTCGATGAAGCAAGGAAAAGGCCGATTAATCCATTTCCAAAAACAATCGGCATCATCTGCGCTAGAGGGAGCGCGGCTTTGAGTGACTTAATTAAAAACTTAGGTCGCAGATGGCCCTTAGCAGATATCGTATTTTTCCCTAGCCTAGTTCAAGGAGATGAAGCGCCTTCATCATTATTGAAAGCTTTTAGTCTTTCTCAGACTTATCCCTTAGACACCCTCATCGTTGCTAGAGGCGGCGGTTCAAACGAAGACTTAAGCGCCTTCAACGATGAAAAATTTGTTCGTGCCTTAGCAAATAGCAAAATGCCTACGATATCGGCGGTAGGTCACGAAATTGACGTTACTCTAGTGGATTACGTAAGCGACTTAAGAGTCTCGACTCCCACAGGAGCGGCAGAAGCGGCAACTCCTAACCAAGAAGATATCATGACCATGATTGCGGAAGAAGAAAAACGAATTCTCTTAACGATGGAAAGACTAATCAATCGGAGACAAGAAAAAATTGAATTATTATCATCTCGTTCCTTCTTCTCTCGACCAATCGATTTATATAAGCCGATTGAGGAAAAAATCACTTCCTTAAAAGAAAGGCTAAATTCAGCTATCGCGAATGCCATAAAATTAAAGGAAGAAAAACTAAATTCGTTTAAAAAACACCTTTCCGCTATCAACCCATATGCCGTCTTGAATAGAGGATACGGAATCATCTATAACGAGAAGGGAACGATTGTGAGAAGCATCAACGAAGTAGGAAACGAGACTAGATTAAACCTAAAAGTCAAGGATGGTATAATCTTAAGCAAAGTGGAGGGAACAGAGCATGAGTGAAAAGACGGAAATGAGTTTCGAAGATAAACTAAAACGCTTAGAGGAAATTGTCGCCAAAATCGAAAGCGGTTCTCTCTCATTAGAAGAATCATTATCGCTATTTGAAGAAGGGGAAAAACTCATTAATGACCTTAACCTCACGTTGATTGACGCAAAGAAAAAGATAGGGAAATATCTGACAATCGAAGGATAATATAGTAATTAATTAGTAGTTTTATAGTTGTTTCACGATGAAAAAAAGTATAGATAAAATCGAAATAACATCATTAAAAGACCCTAATATCGTTAAAACGCTTAGTTACAAACAATTAGAGACGCTTTGTCACGATATTCGCCGGGAAATTATTTTAAAAACTTCTATTTATGGCGGCCATCTATCTAGTAATCTCGGTGTCGTAGAATTAACGGTTGCTTTATACCGTTCCTTCAACTTCCCAACCGACAAATTAATCTTTGATGTTGGGCATCAATGCTACACTCATAAAATCTTAACAGGTCGTTGTTTGGACCACTTAAACGAAAGAGGCTACATCACTGGTTTCGAGAATAGAAAAGAGTCTATTTATGATATCTATGAAGCAGGACATAGTTCTACTTCTCTCAGTGCGATTGAAGGCTTTGCGATCGCTAGAGACTTATCCTGCCAAAACTATAATGTGGTCGGAGTCATTGGCGATGCAAGCTTAGTAAACGGATTAGCGTTTGAAGCGCTGAACGATATCGGCTGTCGGGACCATAAAGTCATTATTGTGATAAACGATAACGAGATGAGCATATCCGCTCCAACAGGAGCAATAGGGAAGATGTTCCGGAAGGTTTCCGTCAATCGTCTTTACAATGATATCAAACGTAGTTTCCACAAATCGATGGTCTACAATAGCGGGCATGGAAAACGTATTCGTTCCATCTGGAGATTCATTAAATCCAAAATAAAAAGCATCCTTGTTCCTAACACATTATTCGATAATATGGGATACACCTATATCGGGCCAGTGGACGGGCACAATATCAAAACGCTAGAAAAAGCTTTTAAAGAGGCTAAAACAACGACCAAATCCGCTATCGTTCATGTTCGCACGAGAAAAGGCAAAGGATATGGACCAGCCGAAAACGACAAAGTCGGTTATTGGCATGGGGTAACGCCTTTTGATATCGCGACGGGCAGGCCCTTAAAGAATTACGATGGCTTAAATTCTTGGAGTCATCATATGGGCGACTTGGTTCACCATGAAATGGCTACGCATCAAAAATGCGAGCTTATCGTACCTGCAATGGTCAGAGGGAGCGGTTTGGAAGCTTGTTTTGATGATTTCCCAATGCGTTCGATTGACGTAGGCATTGCCGAAGAACACGCGTTAACGATGGCTGGCGCTATGTCTTTAGAAGGGATTCACCCAATTGTTACCATCTATTCCACTTTCTTGCAGCGCGCTTACGATGAATTGCTTCATGATTGCGCGAGAATGAATACCGACTTAAGTCTTCTTATCGATAGGGCTGGATTAGTCGGATTAAACGGGGCAACCCATCAAGGAATTTATGACGAAGCCTTTTTGAATAGCATCCCTAACGTAACATTATCGATGCCTAGCACTTACGAAATCGCCAAGAAATTGCTTAGTGAGTCTTTAAAAGAAGGAAATGGAGTTTACGCTATTCGTTATCCGCATTCGGTGATGAATAACGAACAAGAGAATTGGCATGACGAAGGTCTATCTATCGAAGAAAAGAAATGGCTAATCCGCAAAGAAATCATCGAAAGGGGCATAAACGTCATTACAGTGGGACCTCTAGGATTTGATCTTTTCCAAAAGTGCAAAGATCTTCCCATTGGTTTTATTGACGCGATATTTTTGAATCCTCTCGATTCATCAGCTATATCAAAGCTAATCAATAGCGCTCATATCATCATATATGACCCCTATGGGAGCAAAAACGGATTTATAACCCTATTAGAAGCATCTTTGCTCGAAAAAGGATACAAAGGGGAGATTTCTGCTTTTAGCGTTCCTAACGCTTTCGTGGAACATGCAAGTTTTGATGAACAGCTATCTTCTTATGGGCTATCGCTAGATGAGATGCGCCAGTTTTTAGAAAAGGCAATTCAAGCAAGCGAAATCTAAATTCTTAACAAGAATTCGCACTTACTATAAAATCCTCGTATGGCAAAAATCATCATGCACATCGATTTGAACGCTTTCTTTGCTACCGCGGAAGAGGCGAGGAACCCTGCCTTAAGAGGAAAGCCGATTATTGTTGGTCATCCTGGGAGAAGAGGCGTTGTCTCTACTGCGAATTATGAAGCGAGGAAATACGGTATCCATAGCGCTATGCCAACCTACGAAGCATTACAACGTTGTCCCTCCTTGGTTATCGTTCCATGCGATTTTCAATATTATGAAATGCTCTCGAATTCCTTCTTTGCTTTTTTAAGGCGTATCACTCCTTTAGTGGAACCAGCAAGCATTGATGAAGGCTATGTGGATATGACCTCGATTTTGAGCAAGGAAAAAAGCCCTCTATCGTACTTAAAGAAATTACAAAACGACATTTTGAAAGAGCTTGATCTTAAATGTTCTATTGGTATTGCAACAACAAAATTTCTCGCTAAGATGGCTAGCGATATGAAAAAACCAATGGGGATAACGATATTGCGGAAAAAGGATTTGCCTATTTTGCTATATCCGCTCCCCATTGAATCGTTTTGGGGAATAGGAAGGAAAACTGCCCCAAGATTAAAAGCATTAGGTATAGAAACGATTGGTGACTTTAAAAAGAGGAGCGACGAAAATGATAAAAGTCTCATGGATACCCTTGGCAAATTCTATCTAACTGCCAAAGCTTGGGTGAACGGGGAGGGAAACGATAAAGTGGATCCGACTCCATACGACCCAAAAAGCATCGGGAGAAGCGAAACGTTCCCTTCTGACACGAACGACTATGAAGAAATCGTCTATAAAATTCAAGAATTATCTAGAGAAGTGAGCGCATCAGCAGAGCGAGAAGGAAAAAAAGGAAAAACCATATCTCTCGTTATTAAAGATAGCAACTTTCATTCTCACGATAAAAGCATTACGAGTAAGCTTGCCACGAATGATTTCGATGACATTTTTGACAATGCATTAGATTTATACGAGAAGAATTTCCTAGGACGCGTTATTCGCCTTGTTGGTGTTTCATTGTCTTCCCTAATCGATCCAAAAGAGGAAACGGTGCAAATGTCATTTTGGAATTATGACGAATACGAAAAAATGGATAGGACAAAACTTCTCATTAACGACTTTAACCGGCGATTAAAGGGGGATTTTCTTTTTTCGGCGAGAAAGGTTAAGAAAAATGGAAATCAAAAGTGCTGAGGCTTTGTTCTTCCGCTATTTATTAACGGAAAAAGGGTTATCGGAAAAAACAATAAAAAACTACGAGGACGATTTTAAAAAATTCCATTCTTACGAGACTTTCGCTTCAAAAAAGGACACGTCCGATTTATCGGCTTCCGACTTAACGGATTTCATGTTGCTTCAAGAACAAGACGGTTTAAGCATCCCGACCATTTTAAGGCGCTTTTCGTCCACCAGGAGTTTCTATTGCTTTTTGAACGAAGAAGGAATCGCTTCCATCGATCTCCCCCATATTGACACTCCGAAAAAAACCAAAAGGATTCCCGTAGTTCTATTAGAAGAACAAGTAGATGCTCTTTTAGAAGCGCCTGATCTAACAAAAGATTCAGGAATCCGCGACCGAGCCATGCTAGAAGTGATGTATGGAAGTGGGCTCCGTGTCAGCGAGTTAGTTTCTTTAAAACTAAAAAACATCAATTTTGTGAATGGTTTCTTCGAAATTATCGGCAAAGGGGATAAACAGAGATTCGTCCCCATGAGCTCATTCTCGAAAAAATATCTTCAAAAATATCTCGATGGCCCTAGGAAACGTTATGAAAAAAAGCCAACGCAATATGTTTTTTTAAATCGAAGCGGCACTCCTTTAAGCCGAGTGTATTTCTTTAAGCAAGTGAAAAAATATGCCTCAGAAATCGGCATCGATGAGCCGATATCACCGCATACGTTACGGCACTGTTTCGCAACGCACTTGCTAGAGCGGGGGGCGGAACTAAGAATGGTGCAAGAAATGTTAGGGCATAGCAAAATATCGACAACAGAAATTTATACCTCGGTATCCGCTAGACGAATCATGAGTGCATATGAACAATTTGCGAAACGCAAGTAGTATAATTTTGGTAATAGTTAAATAAATGAAGGAGAGAACATGGATTATCAAAAATTCAAAAGAATATTTCTCATCGTTGCTGATAGCGCGGGGATTGGGGAAGAACCTGATGCCGCGAATTTTGGAGATGTAGGAACGAATACATGGGTTCACGCCGCGGAGTCGGTAGGAGGAATCCACGTTCCGAATATGGAAAAACTCGGAATTGGGGAACTAGCCTCCATTCCAGGGGTTAAGCCCATTCATTCTCATACTCATTCCTTTTCCTTAAGGCTAAAAGAAGCGAGCAACGGGAAAGACACCATGACTGGCCACTGGGAGATGATGGGCGTTAAAACAACCAAGCCTTTCAAAACATTCACAGAGCATGGTTTTCCAGCCACGCTCATTCAAGAATTAGAAAAACGAACTGGGCATAAAGTCATTGGCAATTGCGCCGCGAGTGGCACAGAGATCCTCAAAGTTCTAGGTGAAGAACAAATGAAGGAAAACTCCCTCATAGTTTATACTTCCGCCGATAGCGTCCTTCAAATCGCTGCACACGAGCAAGTGACTGGGCTTAATGAACTGTATCGATGCTGCGAAATCGCTCGTGAGCTATGTATGAAAGAAGAATGGAGAGTCGGCAGAGTAATCGCTCGCCCTTATTTAGGTGACAATCCATCTAATTTTAAGCGGACGAGTAATCGTCACGATTATGCCTTAAAGCCGCCACATGAAACGGATATGAACACGTTGATGGATCATGGCTATATGACCTCTTGCATTGGCAAAATCAGCGATATTTTCGATGGCTATGGCGTCACAAAAACAGTGCACACCATTTCAAACGAAGATGGCATGGATAAAACTATCGAACAAGTAAAACATGGCAATTATACGGGTCTATGCTTTGTCAATTTGGTTGAATTCGATAGCGAATACGGGCATCGTCGCAATCCAGTTGGCTACGCTAGGGCGTTAGAAGCCTTTGATAAACGCGTTGGCGAAATGATTGAAGCGATGAACGACAATGATTTGCTTATGATTACGGCAGATCACGGAAACGACCCCACTCATACAGGAACCGATCACACAAGAGAAAAAGTACCTCTTTTAATGTATAGCAAATCAATTAAAAACGGTAGTTATCTCGAAGAACGAGACAACTTCGGCGACATCGGCGCTTCTATCTTAAAAAATTATAATTTAAAAAAACGCAACAATCTTATTGGTGAACCAATCGAAGAATTGTTCTTCTAAGTTTTTAAAAGGCTTATCGGAACGTTTGGCGGTAGTAGGAACTATCGCCTTTTTATTTTTACGGTTCGTCGAATCTAGACACGAATTGTATTTCTTAAAGGAAGGGAATGAATGATATTAAACTTTGATAAGCATCTTAAAACTCAAAATGACATGGCTAGAGAACAACTGACAAGCAATTGTGTCTAACGACGAACAATAAAAAGCATTTGCACGTCAAATCGGCTTCAAGACCCTACATGAACAATCGATTAATAGAACAAGAGAATGGCGCAATACGTTGATAGATAAACGCAGCCAAAAGAAAAAGAAGATGACTAATGAAAATAAAATTCCAAATAAAATCGAGAAATCCACGTTGTGATAACGATAACGATTCAAGGTTTCAAGAAAGAACTACAAGATTAGATTAGACAAAGCAATACAAAAATAGGAAGCTCAAAAATTCCTCAAGTCATAAAATCAAAATACAAATAATGAAATATAGAATGTTAAAGGAAGGGCATGCGTTCAACGTTCCTCTAATGAAACGTTTTTTTCCATAAAGTCCTACTGCTTTATTGAAACAGGAATTTTTTGATCGATTCAAATCTTATAAAACAAAATAAACCTAAGGCTCATTTCGTCAAATACCTCGTGCGAGACTCCTCATTTCTAGCTAGAAACGACGATTGAAATAAATCACGATTTCAATTCAATCCGAAATGGGTTCTTTTAACCATTTTTCTTTCCGGGACCGTTTCATCACACAAAATTGGAAAATCATACATACGAAAATAGAAGAGAAATCAATTTTGATTTTTGAATTCGTTTTGAAACAAAGAATATCAATTCTTTGCGCCTCATACAAAACCATTGCGCGATATTTTTGGATTTAAAGACACTCGAAAGAACAAGCACTTTAAGAAGGGGATTGATAGATGCTTTTTTCCTTTCAAAAGGCAAAAGCCTTTATAAGTAAAACAATCGTTTTCGAAAAATTCTAATCTTATATAAAACCAAAGGATTTCTTAAATAATTATCTAATGAGGCTTATAAGGAATTCTAGAAGATACTTGTTTAAGGATTAAAAACAAATTTTAAATATCAAACACAAATCATATAGAACAAAACGCAATATGAAGTCACCAATGCGGAATCGTTTGTTTTAAATGACTTTTCAATCGAAAACATTCAAAAGCGAAGATGGAAAACGGGATAGACATTTTTATAGATTTAGATAATTTAAAGATTATTAACGAGATTATAGCCTTATTAATCACCTAAAAAATCAAAGACAATTCTAAAGGAATGACCAAAATTAATCAGAAATCATTCAACTTATCAAAAAGAAAAGAAGGGTTAATCAAAAACCGAAATATAACAAATGAACAATAATTATAAATTCAACAATATAGTAGTTATTTAGTAGTTTCTAATTTATTGTGGAAAACCCATACTTATCCACATTATTGCATTGTTTTTGCAAAACTAATTAGAATCTTAAAAAAGCTTATAGCGTGGTCTTTCCCTTTGTTTGGTTAACATAATGGTGATTATGCGTAGTTGTCTTATTTTATTACATAACAATTATTTTTAGTAGTTTTAAATATTTGTTTTTTAATATGCTCTTATTTAAAGAATCTTAATCGATATTTTACCCACCGTTTTTATTACGCTTTTTAATATGGTTGCCAAGTCAATAAAAGAAAAAACCATCCCTTAAGATTTCGATAAGATGGTTTTTCAAAAAAATTTATTTAATCAATAACTAATAATTATAAATGGAATTTTATTTCTTATTGGTAATCTTTTGAATGAGACCAGGCAAATTAATTTCCTCTCTAATCGCTTTCAAAAACAAATGAACGATAACATCTCCGCAGTCAAAAACCATCCATCCAGAATCGCCGTTTCCGTCCATGCGAATAAGCTCGCCCTTCGCTTTTATCGCAGCCTCTTCAATATAATCTTTCATACTGAGAAGTTGTCTCTCATTGGTGACCGTTCCAATTAAATAATAATCAGTGTATGAACTGATGCCTTTTAAATTGAGAAGTTCAATTTCTTCGACCTTATGATCGTCTAATGTTTGTTTAATTTCACGGACTAATTTTGGATACATAATTCATTCCTCCCCCAAATAATAATGGTAGCAATCTCTCGATAATTGATTGTCGTTTTCACTAACCCTTTTCTCTTTTAAAAACGCGCGATTCGCTTTTAGTGTTTTTAGAAAACCTTCGTGATAATTTGCTAAGCACATCTTAACAAGCGGCGAACTATCGTAGCCCCTCAATGGATCGATCTTATCTGCGCTATAAATCACTTCCCCTATTGCGGACATATTAGCTTTGCCTGTGCAATGGTAGCAAATCGCATCCAAGATTTCCTTATCTTTTATGTGAAACCGATATTTCGCCAAGAGGCAGCCAACAAATTGATGATAGGCCCAACTAGGGTAAGAAAGATAATCTTTAAAATCTTTCTCCATCATGATTTTAGATGCTTTCACATCCGTTTGTTTTCCGATGTCGTGCAACAAACCGGCAATATAAAATCTCCCAGGATTTTGTAGATGGTTGTTTATTGCGATTCTATAACTTAATGAAGCAACGGATTCACTATGCAATAAACGATGGGAAGATAAATAAGGTTCTATCTTAGGAATATAGAAAAGCTTTTTTTCATGGATGTAGCGAATAGTCGATAAGGATAAGGCGACATTTTGCAATTGACGGTTTTCTATTTCCTTAAAAGATAAAGAATCGTTGGCATCAACAAAAATAATGTTTTTGCCTTTTAATAAGCTATTTTGGAAAGAAGAAAGGAAATCCTGATTGTTTTGATCAATTAAGACAAAACAATCATTCGCTTTTTCTTTCGCCATGACGAAGCTATCAAAGGAGGCCTCGTTCAGAGAATCACAAAGAAGGAAAGAATTGTAATTGAAGTCGTTTATTGCCGCTTCTAACATTTTATAACGGTCTAAAAAAGAGGCATTTTTATCATCTTTGATTGGCAAAAACATCACTTTAGCGCCGTACCGAATCGAAACCTCTTTCGCGGATTCAAGCTCATTGAGCGTAATGGGGGAAAAATGATTGGGATATAAAACAATAAGACGATTCATCTTGGAAGGACAATTTGAGGATTTTTCTTATTGGAGCGATATAGCAAAATCGTTTTACCAGTTATTGCGACAAGCCCACACTTAGTTTTTTCCTTAATCAGACTAATAATATCGTCGAGACTATCTTCGTTATTTTGCAAGACTTTGATTTTGACTAGTTCGTGTGCGTCTAGCGCACGATCAAGCGCATGAAGAAAAGAATCATCGACTTCACTTTTCCCTAAATTCAAAGATGGCCTTAATTTTGCGCCAAGGCCACGTAAATACGCTCTATTTTTTGCTAAGATTTCCATAGGATAATATTTTACTCCTGCTCGTATAAACGGAAACGCCTTTCGGAACGTAAATGCGGAAAGTTTGATGATTTCCTAAAAACGAGAACCATCCTAACCCTTGAATCCCAATTGAGCGGTCACCATCTTCTTCAACTTCAATGTCGAAAGCATCTAGATCCTTTAGTTCCCGAACCACTAAACTTTTTGGGAAGATTCCTCTTTTTGACAAATAGGAAGGAATTAGTGATTCTAAATCTTGATAAGCCCCGATTTTCTTTGTCGTTACATTCGGGGCGAAAAATAAATGAATCTCGGTGTCCTTATTTTTCTTTGCCCTTAATAGTTCAATAAAGCAAACGCCTCCAACCGCGAAAATTTCTTTTGTTTTTAGAAAAGCCTTTTTCGTTTTAACCGGACTAGAAAATAAAAGAGAATCAGAAACATCTTTTTCTAATTTGCCATCAATTGAATTGGTGCTTACTAAAGGCGGTGTATCAAAAAGGGTCGAGGAATTATCAAGCGGAATTTGTAAAACAGGTAAGGAAGCACCTCGACAGGCTTTCGTTTGAATGGAACGATTGGAACGGTTCTGAAAATGATAAAGGTAGCTAGAAAGGAACATTCTTTTCCCTGCTCCACGCGAAGAAAGAATATAAACATCGTGCCCTGTTCTTCGCTTTTCGATTTCTTTGGTAATGAAATCATTTTTCCCAAAAGAAACTAAGGAAGTCAAAATGACATCTTTCGCGCTAATAGGAAGAGAAGAAACGCGGAAGCGATGAGCAACATATTCTTTCAAAAAATCGTCTGTGATATTTTCACTAAATAAGTCGCGTTTATTTGCGATAACGAGAATCGGGTTATGTTTAATTGTTTCATTGACTTCCGCGATGAAAGAAGATTCAAAGGAAAATAAATTGATAATATAAACGATTAGTGCGTCACTCGCGGCAGCGTCCTTCATCATAAGCAATAAATCGTCTCCCGCTTTTAGCGAACTGGAGGAAAAATTAGCTTCCGAATAGCACTTGTCGCAAAACAAAACGTGATTTAGAGGTAAAAGCAAGTCACTTTCTTTACTAATATAGCCTTCTTTAGAAGGGTCTTCGTTTTGCAAAATCGCTCCGCAATTGAAGCATCTTCTTACAACGTTTACTTTGCTCATAGATGGATTTCCTCCCAATAACTAGCCAGGTGCTTATTCCTTATTTTTTTGCGGAATAATTTTTCGATTTTTCGGTTTAAGAGAGTAAAAACGCTATCTTTTTTCGAAAGAGGCTCGGTTAGAATCACGTCGATTTTTGCTCCCCTACTTGCTATAACGTCAGTGAAAATTTGATCGCCGACTAAAATTACTTCCCTATTATTGTAGCCTTTTTTCTTTAACCATTTCTTTAATTTTATGGAAAAAGGTTTAAAAAGGCCGCTTATGGCTTCGATATCCAGCGCTTTACTATATCGGAAAACGCGCTTGCTCGTGTTATTGCTTGCGATATAGACTGATAAGCCAGCTTGTTTTAGTTTCGAAATAAGATCCTTGGTTTGATTAGAAGGGTCTAAAGTATCAATGGGGTCTAAGGTGTTATCCAAATCAAAAAGGACGATTTTCTTTCCTATATCCTTATAAAAAGATGCCGGTATTTCATACGCGTTTTTGGCTAAATAGGAAGGGAGCAAGCGCTGAATCATCATTCATCCTCATCATCTAGGGGATTAATTCGTACTGGATTATCGCCATTATCGCTTGAAACGTCATCGCTGTCTATCGGAGTAACGACAACATCGTTAGAATCATCATCGGCGAATTCATTTCCGCTATCATTGAACAAAGAGATTTGTTCAAAGGAGTCTTTGCAGGATGAGGAAGGCTCTTGAGTTCCTTCCAAAGGAGCATTCGCGATAGATGGCTCATAGCTAATGGTTTTTTCATCAATGCGGTCATAATCTTCTTTTTCGACAAGCGAGATTTTATCTTTGCTAGGGAAATTTTCAGGACGCTTAGCGTATTTATCTATCGGTGTAAGATAGAAATCCGCAAAAGTAGCCTTGTATTCTTCACCATTCTCCAAAACCGTATTGATAACGAACGGCGCTTCTAAACCATCGACTTTTCTAGCATAAACCAAAGCGTGAGGTTCGCTCTTGAAAGTATTGAACAAAACGGTTGATTTCTTTAAGCGAGATGTGACTTCGATCTTAGAAGCATCAACGACACGCGTGTGGCCTCTATCAGTCAATAAGAGAACCTTTTCCTTTTCGTTAGGTGCAAAAGAAAGAAGTGCTGCTGCATCGGCACCACGGAAATTGCCTGCCTTAATGCCACCGCTTCTAGGGTTAGTGAGAGGAATTTCGTTTTCGTTATAAACGACTCCTAAACCATTATTCCCCATCACGAGCAATGAACTATTTCCACTAGAAATAGCAACGTCAACTAATTCGTCGGTGATACCTGAAAGCTTAATTGCTTGGACGGGCTTGCTATTACGAACGACTGGGAAAGCAGATAGCTTAATGCGCTTAATTTGAGCGCGTTTAGTCAATAAAGTAACGTTAAGATCGTCTCTAAATGTCTTTATAGCAAAGCAGCGAATGATTTTTTCATCTGGCGACAAAGCAACAATCGCGTTCATATGTCCACCGATATCATTCCATTTCGCTTCCTTCACATCGTTAACGGGAATATAGACGTAATTCCCTTTGTTAGTGAACCCAAATAGATAATCCGTCGTTTTAACTAAGCCATTATATATCAAAACGTCTCCAGGCTTTTTGCCAGGCTTTGTGCCGTTATTACCACCTGATCCGACAAAGCTTTTCACGGAGCTACGCTTCAAGTAACCATCACGCGATACGACTAAATGCGTATCTTCTTCTGCGATAAGGTCGCGCTTATCGACATTCAAATCAATAGCGTCTCCATTTTGGATGGACGTTCTTCTTTCATCACCATACTTTTTAGAAATTTCTTTGAGATTATTAACGATGGCATCAAGAATCTTTGTGCGATCGGAGAGAAGATCTCGCAAATAAGCGATGTCTTTGTTTAGACTATCTCGTTCATTTTCTAAAGTAACGATATCCGTATGGGAAAGCTTATAAAGCGGCATCATGACAATCGCTTCGGCTTGAGGCTCGGTAAAGCCAAACGCGTCGCTTAAGTTTTTCTTGCTATCTGCTTTGTCTTTGCTTTTGCGAATAATCGTAACGACTCGATCGAGAACCGAGACGGCTTTGATAAGGCCCTCGACAATCGCCAAGCGATTCTCTTCTTTCGTTAAAAGAAATCGGCTTCTTCTAGTGACAACATCACTTTGATGAGCGATATAGCAATCGCAATAAGACACAAGCGTCATCGTTTTTGGGCGCTGATCAACAATAGCAACCATATTCGCACTATAACCGCAACGCAAATCAGTTTTATTCATGAGGTATTTAAGAAGCGCTTCTGGTTTGGCATTGTCTTTTAAATCGATGGCGATTCGCAAACCCGTTTTATCGGTTTCATCACGAACTTCGTCAATTCCCGCTACGACTTTATCGTGGCGGAGCTTATCAATTTGGAAAACGAGTTTGCTTTTGATTACACCATAAGGAATTTCGGTGATGATGATTTGCTTTTCGCCTTCTTTATCGATAATTTCCGCTTTGGAAGCAATATCGATATGTCCTCTACCCGTCAAATAAATGGACTTAAGACCTTCCGATTCATAAATGATTCCACCGGTAGGGAAATCTGGTCCAGGAACATAAGAAAGAAGATCATCAGCTCGGCATTTTGGATGGCGAATACGGTAAATAATCGCATTATTGATTTCCTTAAGATTATGAGGGGGGATTTCGGTTGCGATACCTACAGCGATCCCTGTTGAGCCATTCGCAAAAAGATTTGGGAAATAACTAGGGAGAACGGTTGGCTCTTTGGAGGAGTCATCATAAGTGAGTTCCATATCAACCGTTTCCATATCTAAATCGCGAACAAGCTCATTCGAGATAGCGCTTAATCTAGCTTCGGTATAACGAGGGGCGGCTGGTTCGTCGCCATCCATCGAGCCATTATTGCCTTGGAAATCGACAAGAGGATAACGCAAACGCCAATTCTGAGAAAGATGGGCTAAAGCATCGTAAATAGAAGCATCGCCATGGGGGTGGTATTTGCCCATGACGTCACCGACGATATGTGCGCTCTTTTTTGTTGGTTTATCAATGGTGTTACCCGTGATAGCCATATCGAAAATGATGCGGCGTTGAACGGGCTTCAAACCGTCACGCGCATCAGGAATCGCCCTTTCTTGGATGACGTCTTTCGCGTAAATCCCAAAACGTTCCCCCATAAGCTCATCCAAGGCCGTATTATTAATATTCTCGATAATCGGGGCCTCAACGATTTTCTTTTTTGCCATAAGCTATTTTGCCCCTTTCTGTTTTTCCATTTCTTCCATGAAGGAATCTTCTTCATTGAAAGTGATATTTTCATTAATCCAATCGCGACGTAAGGCAGCGTCTTTACCCATGAGGATTGAAATTCGCTTTTCAACAACAAGTGGATCTAAAACGTCCACACGTAAAAGCAACCTTGTTTTTTTATTCATCGTAGTCGAGGCAAGCTGATCGGCATTCATTTCGCCTAATCCTTTATAACGATTAATCCCGTACCCTGCCCCGATTTTGGCTTTGGCTTCATCTAATTTACTATCGTCCCAAACATAAACGAACTTGCTTGGGTCGCTTTTTTTATAAACGCGATATAACGGCGGACAAGCAATGTAAACCATGCCGTTATCAATGAGCGGTTTCATGTAATTGTAGAAAAAAGTGAGCAAAAGGATTTGAATATGGGCGCCATCAACATCGGCATCGGTCATGATAATGATCTTGCCATAATGGGAATCTTTCACATCGAAGTCTTGGCCAACGCCAGCGCCGATCGTCTGGATTAATGTCGAAAATTCTTCATTTTGAAGCATACGCTCCATCGTGACGGAATCGGTATTCAACGGTTTTCCTCGCAAAGGCAAAATCGCTTGATGAATACGGTCACGGCCGTTTTTCGCACTGCCGCCTGCCGAATTGCCCTCGACGATGAATAGCTCATTTTGAGCATAATCTTTGGATTGAGCTTGGGCTAATTTATCGCTAATGATGAAATCTTGCGACTTCTTTTTACTATTATTCCCTCGCACGGCTTCTCTAGCTTTTCTTGCGGCGTCTCTAGCTTCTTTGGCCGCCTGACACTTCTTGATCAGATTAATCGCGAACTGTTTATGCTCCGTGATGTAATATGTGAATTGCTCATACGTAAAACTATTCACCGCTTGGAAAGCCCCAGGAGTCCCAAGCTTTCCTTTTGTTTGCCCTTCAAATTCAATCTTATCGGCAGTAATTTTTACCGAAACGACATAAGTAAGGCCTTCTCTAAGGTCATTTCCATCAATGCGGTCTTTTTCTTTGATTACACCATTGGAGATCGCCCAATCGTTAATCGCTTTGGTTAATCCACTTTTGAAGCCGTCTTCGTGAGTTCCTCCGCCAGCAGTCCTGACACCGTTCGCGTAACTTAATGGATGCTCGCTGTAATCACTTTGACACCATTGAAGCGCAATCTCAATCTTGATAGGAGATGTTTTATCTTCAAAATCGATAATTTCCCCGATTGGAGTTTTGTTTGAAGTAAGATTCTCGACATATTCTCTTAAACCATGTTCGTAATAGAACTCATGAGATAAATTCGAACGCTCATCTTTTAAAATAAAATGAACTTTTTTGCACAAGAAAGCTTCTTCTTGAAGATGGTTATAAATGGTGTCCCATTTAAATTCAGTTGTGGAAAAAATCCTGGCATCAGGCTTAAAGCGAATGGATGAGCCATGCTTTTTGGTATCTCCGATTCTTGCAAGAGGCGTCTCAAGCTTTCCGCCATCATGGAAACGGATATGATAAATGCCACCTTGCCGATAAACGGTAATGTCGAGCCATTCAGATAAAGCATTGGTAACGGTCGCACCTACGCCATGGAGGCCAGCGCTTGTTTTGTAGGATTTGCTATCGAATTTTCCGCCGCTATGGAGAGTAGTAAAAATAAGCTGAACCGCTGGCATATGCGCTTTTTCGTGCATATCCACTGGAAGACCACGTCCTTCATCATCAACCTGTATGGAACCATCTTTGTGAATTGTCACAGTGATTTTGTCACCGAATCCGTTAGCGGCCTCGTCAACAGCATTGTCGACAATTTCCCAAATAAGATGATGCAGGCCCATTGTATTAGTCGACCCAATATACATGCCAGGTCTTTTTCTAACGCCTTCCAATTCGCTAAGCAGTTCGATGCTTTTAGCGGTGTAATCTTTTTCTGCTTTCTCAAAATCAGCCATGATGATGTTTCCTAACAAAATAAATCCCCGATATTATAAGCGTTATTTTTAATATTTGCACACCCTATTAATGTATTAATAGTCTTGATATATTCTTGTGATTTTATTTAGAACTTGAATTGCGTTATTGATACACTATGAGCATAATTTACGGGGTAAATAAGACGAGGAGAAAACGATGGGCGTTTGGATCAATATCGGCTTGGCTATAGCATTCTTGATTTTTGGATATCTAATCGGTTCAATTCCGACAGGCGTAATTATCGGGAAACTTTTTTTCCATAAAGATCCTCGTTCCTATGGGTCACATGGGTCAGGTGGGACGAATTCTTCGCGTGTTTTAGGCAAAAAAGTCGGAGCGATCGTAATCACTTTGGATATCACAAAAACAGTAATGACGTTTTGGGTTTGTTGGGCAATTCTTGCTTTCTCAGGCATCCAAGCCTCTACTGACCTTTGGGACAGCGGAACCTTATACCTTTGGTTAAGCGTATTGGGTTGTGCAATCGGACATTGCTATCCCCTCTATATCGGTTTCAAAGGTGGAAAAGCCGTTGCATGTTTCATGGGCGCAACAGGAGGAGGCAGTTGGCTCATGTTTGCTCTCGATTTTATCGTCTTTTTTTCCGTCTATAAAATCGGGAAAAGAAAAAATGTAGTCTCTTTTGCTAGCATTATTTCTTCTTCCATTTTGCTACTTATCGTTTGGATTGCCGCCGTCTTGAATTTATGCGGTCTCAAAACAGCTGTGCTTATGTGGGATTTTGGGGCAACAAAAACTTTATACCTAGGCTGGGAAGCGGCATTAGTTACCACGCTTATTTATATTTTGCTCGTTTGGCGACATCATGAAAACATCGTTAGACTTAAAAATGGAACGGAGCAAAAATATAATTTATTTGGTAAATAATTAGCATATTATTAGTACTTTTTTGCTATTTAATTAATTTTATTTTTATTTCGATAACAACTGAATTTATTTGATATTTAAATCAGAATAGAAATTCAGATTTATATAAACGAAACTATCTGATGTATTTATGACTTCATGCCAAGGGAAATAAACCAATCTTTTTTCAATTTGTTTTAGTCTCCAGCCAATCCTCTTTGCGCCTCCAAATAACTCGAACTAATATTGTCGTAACCCTCATTAATCTCTTACGTCTAAAACTTTAAAAAATAAAAGCGGCCTTTCAAAGGCCGCTTAATCGTTGGTTTTTTGCTTATTGGTTATCCATGTTTTTGCGTACGGAATTCATCACGGCGCGAATTTGCGCTTCAGATGGCTTACGCCCCATTTGCATATACATGGCGCGAATCATGTTTTCGTTAATTGGTGGGTTCTTTTTCATTTGGTTCTTAATAAGAGAACGCGCTCCGAAGAAGCCGCCAATTAATCCAATGATCAACGCGACAATGACAAGGGCAAACCAGCTACCACTCCATTCCATTCTTATGCTCTCCCGTCATATTTTCCCGTCGCGGTGTCAACGGAAATCTTATCGCCAGGATTGATGAATAATGGAACGCGAATCTTCATGCCAGTTTCTAGAACCGCATCTTTGGAGCCACCATTCGTAATGGTATCGCCGCGAACTCCTGGTTCGCAATCGGTGACAGTGATCGCAACTTTAGCAGGAAGTTGGATTCCGAGGATCTCTTCGTCAAAGCTAATCATGATAACATCGAGGTTTGGAACGAGGTATTGAGCTTGGCTTTCAAGATTTTGGTGTCCGATTTCGACTTGATCATATGTCTTTGGATCCATGAAGACATAGGTAGTTCCAGAATCGTAAAGATATTGCATGTTTCTTTTGTCCAAACGAGCTTCTTCAACATCGTAGCCACTATTTCTGGCTAGCTCAGTAATCGCGCCAGTGCGGACATTTTGAACCTTGATTTTGGCGACCATCTTTCTCATCGCGGTCTTGTTAAGAAGGATGTCGATGACTCGATAGAGAACCTTTTCATCGATAAAGTAATTGCCAGGACGTAATTCAGTAACATTCATAATAATTCTCCTTGAATTTTAACTTTCATATTGTACTCCCGGTTAGGCAAAGAGGGTACTTTTTTCGCTTTTACAAAAAGGAAAAACCAGGGTTAAATCTCAATTCGTTTCCTAAAGTGGTCGATTCGCCATGCCCTGGATAAACTTTCGTTTCTTTTGGCAAAACAATTAACTTACGAAGTGAATTTTCTATCTTCAACGGATTACCACCCGGAAGATCAGTTCTCCCATAACTTAAATGAAATAAAGTATCGCCGCTAAGTAAGGCATTTTCTTGCTTTAAGTAATAGCAAACGCTTCCTTCCGTATGAAAAGGCGTAGCGATAACCTGTATTTCTATAGAAGATAGTTTCAATGTTTCCCCTCCATAGAGAAGAATCGGTATGATATTATCAATAGTTAAAGATTGGTAAAGATTATATTTACTATCTGTAAAAAATCTTTCATCCCCTATTCCTAAATAAACTGGAGCTTGATGTTTTAGACTCTTTAAGCCAAGAATATGGTCATAATGCCCATGTGTCAACAAGACGGCCGAGAGATTTTTAAAATGATTGTCGATAAACCGATCGAGGCGACCATTCGAATTATCGCCAGGATCGACTAAAATGCAGTCTTTGCCATAATCCCCGAGAAAATAGGAATTACAGAGTGTCGGATTTCCAGACAATTTTGTAATCATAATCAAAAAAGGCCCACATAGCAGCGGGCCAATCCTTATTTCGCTTCTTTATGGAGAGTCTCTTTTTTGCAGCGCGAGCAATACTTCTTGATTTCCATCTTGTTTGGATGAGTTTTCTTGTTACGCGTGGTGATGTAATTGTGTTCACCGCATTCGCTGCATTTAAGGATTACTTGATCACGTTTACTTGCCATATCGATTCACTCTTCTTTCTTTTCGCGAGCGTAATATTAGCATACTAAAACGAGTAAATCTATACTTTTTCATGGTCTTTCATCGCTTTTCTTCGCGTTTTGTCCTTTAATTGGCTTATACTTTTATTACACAAAATAGTTTTAATATGTACCAAAGAGAAAATACTAGACAGGTTCGTATCGGAAGGCTTAAATTGGGCGGTTCTAAACATGTTGTCATTCAATCGATGGCTAGCATCAAAACGAGTCGTGTAGAGGAAGTCTCAAAGCAAATTAATCGCTGCGCGGTATTAGGCGCAGAGCTGATGAGAGTCTCCGTTCTAGATGAGAAGGACGCAAAAGCAATTCGCGAAATTCGTAAAAGAATCACGATTCCTTTAGTCGCTGATATTCATATCGATTATCGTTTGGCACTCGATGCCATCGAATCAGGAGTAGAGGCAATTCGCATCAATCCAGGAAATATCGGAACGGAAGATAAAATCAAAGCCGTCATCGATGCCTGCAAAGAAAAAAACATCCCCATTCGGATTGGAGTAAACTCCGGCTCGCTTGATCGTTCTATTTATCACGGAAGCGAAAGCATCAGAGCGGAATATTTGTTCGAAAGCGCAAAAAAACACGTTGAGATTTGTGAAGCGCTAGGTTTTCAAGATATCGTCGTAAGCTTGAAAGGTTCGAATTTGTTAGAAACAATCAAAGCATACGAACTCGCGAGTGAATATTTCCCCTATCCTCTACACATAGGCATAACGGAAGCTGGGCCAAAAGATATCGGTTTAATCAGGAGCGCCGCAGGTTTATCGCCACTATTATTAAGCGGAATTGGTGACACGATCCGTATATCTTTAAGCGATGAGCCTGAGGAAGAAGTCAAGGCGGCTTCGCGGCTTTTGCATGATCTAGGACTAAAAAGAGACTATCCTACTTTTATTTCGTGCCCAACATGCGGAAGAACCGAAGTCAATCTCATCCCTTTAGCGAAGAAAGTACAATCCTACTTAGAAGAACATCACATTAATAAAACTGTCGCAATCATGGGTTGCATCGTGAATGGTCCTGGCGAAGCAAAACACGCCGATCTAGGGGCCGCTGGCGGAAAAGGACGCTGGGCAATTTTTAAAAAAGGAAAAGTCTTAAGAACAGTAAGTGACGATGTTATTTTTGAAGAACTAAAAAAAGAAATAGAACACCTAGATTAGTTTATTCCAAGTGTTCTCTCCAAGCAGGAACGAAGTGATTATCCCGAAGCATTGCAATTTCTTCTTTATAAGGATAGATTGTCTTTTTTCCTTCACTTATGGTTGGCGTTTCTAAAATTTTTGGGATGTCAATTAAACGAGGATTCTTCACCCACTTTTCTAAAGTCGCAAAACCGATTGTTCCATAGCCGATATTATCGTGGCGGTCTTTATGAGAGGCGCGCTCGTTTTTGGAATCATTAAGATGAATCACTTTTAAATTGGATATTCCGATAATGCGATCGAACTCATCGAGCGTGCCATCTACGTCTTTCACGTCATATCCAGCATCATTAATATGACAAGTATCTAAGCATACTCCGATTTTGTCTTTTCTTTTTATTCCATCGATGATTGCTTTGATTTCCTCAAAGCTGGAACCGATTTCGCTGCCTTTCCCCGCCATGGTCTCTAAACAGATAATCACATTAGAATCGTCATTCTCAAAAACTTGGTTTAAGCCTTCGATAACATAACGGATTCCTTTTTCTTTAAGCTCACCCACGCTGCTTCCAGGATGCAGGACGAGATTCTTCAAAGAAAAATCGGAGACACGTTTTATTTCGTCCTTTAAAAATGATTTCGCTAATGTTCTAGTCTCTTCTTTTAAAGGGTTCGCAAGATTAATGATGTAAGGTGCGTGAACCACAATTTTGTCTTCGTTAAAGCCTTTTTGCTTTAAGAAATTACGACCCTCCTCAATCCGAAGGGAAGAAGTCGGAAGACGCCGCGTGTTTTGAGGGGCCCCCGTATAAAACATAAAAGTGTTTTCGCCCCAAGCGTAGGCTTGTTTCGCCGTTCCTAAATAAAAATCGGGAGCGCTTAAAGATAGATGGCTTCCTAAATAGATGTTATCCATTATGATTCATTGTCCTTCCTTGCTTCTAAACGGAATTTTTTCACGAGTTCCTTGCGAACGCTTTTTTGAATCGCCTTACGGCGATATTTGCGTTTGACTTTTTCAATGGCAAGTTTTTCCTTCTTTTTGTAGCCAGGTTTAACGGTTTTTCCGCGATGTCTAGCCTTTGCGATTTTGATTTCCTTTTGCTCATCTTCGTTTTGGAAGGCCTTTTTCTTGCGCAGTTTCTCTTTTGGAAGCAATCCGACTGGATCCTTTTTAAGTTCCCCGTTTCTTAAGGAATAAAAATCAAACTTCACGCCGCCATCGATTAAAGCGAGAGGGAGCTTAATACTATCGTCATCATAAAAAACCCAAGAATCCCCTTCTTTTCCAAAACGGCCCGTCCTACCAGCTCGATGGTGATAGAATTCCAAATCATTTGGCAGATCGATAGAAATGACATCGCTTACATCCGGAATATCCATTCCACGGCTTAATAAATCGCTAGAAACAATGATAGGCGCCTTATTTTCTCTAATTGCCCGCAAAGCTTTCTTGCGGTTTCTTTCATCTAGGTCACCTGAAAAATAAATCGTATCGAATCCTTCTCCGACTAAAAAACGATTGATTTGGCCTACTTTTTCTTTGGTACTTGCAAAAACAATGCACAAATAGGGACGACGAATTTTAAGAAATGAAAGAAGTGCATCGGTCACTTGCTGGTGCTTGATATCAATTAAATGGTGACGGACGCTGCTTGCGGTATTCACTTCTTCGTTTTCATATTCAAAATCACTTTTCACGAATCGATTTAGCTCATCTTTAAGGTTTTGTTTTAAGGTCGCGGAAAAAACAAGAATTTGGGGTTCTTCAAGAATGGAAAACAAAGAGGCGATATCTTCAAAATAGCCTAAGTCTAGAAGCATATCCGCTTCATCCAAGACAACTGTTCTCACGTTATTTAAGGAAAGGAGATGTTGTTCTACTAAAATATCGTGGATGCGGCCTGGCGTTCCAATCACAATTTGAGGGGCTATGCTTAATCCTTCAACGTTCTGATTGACTTCGCTTTCGCTTGTGAACAAACGGACTTTTAGTTTGGGGTAAAAACGAATAAAAGCGCGTGTAAATTCATACGTTTGGCGCGCTAGCTCTCTAGTAGGACAAACGATAATGTCTTGAACACGTTCCAAATTCATGTCCAGTTTTGCGAGCACTGGAATTAAATAAGCATGCGTTTTCCCGCTTCCTGTCGCACTTTGGGCAAGGAGAGATTTGCCTCTAAGTGCCCTAGGGATGACGACACTTTGAACTTTTGACGGTTCTTTATAACCAAGCTTTTCTAGAGCGCTAATGAGACTAGATGATAAATTGAATGCTTTAAATGATGCCATAACTCATAAAATTATAGTGTTTTTGCTCGGTTCTTTCTAGACTTATGGACTATAATACGAGCATGAAAATTTTCACGTTGGAACCCCATTCGTATTGTGAAGGCGTCACGAAAGCGTTTTTGCTCGCAAGAAAAGCAAAGAAAGAACACCCTGACCAAAGGATATATCTTCTCGGTTCGCTCGTGCATAACGAAGATGCCGTGAATGAGCTTACTAAAGATGGTTTCATCTTGATTGACGAAAGAAAAGAAGACCTTTGTTCTTCTTTGAATGCGATACCAGTCGGCTCAATCGTCATTTTTTCCGCACATGGTCATCCTGAAATTTATGATGAAATCGCTAAAAATAAGCAGCTAATTGTTTACGATGCGACTTGTAGCAAAGTGAAAAAAAACCTAGATGCAATCGCCTATTTCGTCCATGCTGGACGAGAAGTGATTTTTTTAGGTGAGAGACTCCATTTAGAAGCGGTCGCTGCCTTATCCTATGGCGATAAAGTTCATTTTTTGGATGCGAAAAGGTTGTCGGAATTTGATTTTTCCCTTGTGAAGGATAAGGCCCCTGCATTCCTCACCCAAACAACAATGAGCGAAGATGATGTCCGCGAAGCGGGGAAAATGATTCTTTCAAAAATACCCGCAGCTTTTATTATGGATGGGCGCTGCGAAAGCACAAAGAAACGTCAATTTAATTTTTACTTAGCCCCGAAAGAAGCCGATGTCATTGTCGTTTTGGGTTCCATAACAAGCAATAACACGATGAAGCTCGTCTCAATCGCAAAAGAATCTCACCCTGACGCTAGAGTTTTCCGCGCAAGAAACCTAGAAGAACTTCAAAAATTCAATTTGTCGACTTATCACTACGCAATCCTTGCTAGCGGAGCTTCCACTTCCCCTTCCGTCTATAACGCGTGTTTAGAATACTTAAAAAACCTATAATTAAAGAGTGCAGCGTTTAATGAGATTAATTTCATTCTCTAATTCTTCTTTTGCGGAAATGGATAGATTCTGTTGAGCCAAAATCGCTTTTTTTGTCTTTAATAAAGAAAGAAAATAAATCCGCCATGCCTCACTTTTACGAGTGATTTCAATTGGGCCAAAATAGAGTTCAAGCGGGGAATATTCAAAAGAATGATGGACGTTTTTAAATCGATAAACACAATAAGGTTTGCCTTTATCATAGAAAAAAGAATCATCGATTGCTAAAAAGCCAAGATTGCCAAGTTTTTCTAGAAGAAAGGGATATTCGCGGTGGGCATCAATCACCAAATAAGAGACTTTAACGAGCTTTTCAGGATGGGAAAGAAGAATGGAGGCGATTAGTTCCCCGCCCATCCCAGCGAGAATTACCTCATTCACTTCACTAGGGATAGAAGCGATCCCATCCCCCAAAGAACAAAGGATTTCATTTTCATATCCAGCTTCTTCAATCGCGTTTTTCATGCGCTGAAAAGGTCCGATTTTATTTTCGACAGCGAACGCACGCTTTACGATGCCTCGCGAAATAAGTTCAATCGGAACTAAAGCGTGATCGCTTCCAATATCAGCGGGATAAGAATCTTTGCCGACAAAACTAATAATGGTCTCTAGGCGCTTAGAAAGCTTACTTGCCATTGCCAATAGCCTCTTTCATTTTTCGCAAAGCGCGTTCCTTGATTTGACGAATTCTTTCGCGAGAAACATGGTAATCTTTAGCGATTGATTCACCATCTTCTTTTTTCTTTCCAGAGATGCCGTAAATACGGGTAATGATATCTCTTTCTTGGGAGTTTAAAGCAGTCAACCCATTTGCGATTTGGTGCATGTTGTCTTCTAAGTCAAGCGATTTAGTAATATCTGGTTCGCTCTCTATATCCGCCTCAAAATCCTCTAGTTCCCCATTTTCATCATCCCCAACTTTTTCATTTAATGAAACGATTGGCATTTTGTAATAGGAATCTAATTCTTTAATCTTTTCGCTTGTCCATTCTGGATAAGCAGCAATGAGCTCTTCGTCGGTCGGCTCTCTCGATAAAGTAATAGCGAGTTCCGCGCGATTCTTTTTTAATCGAGCGATGTCTTGAGCCTTATGATTTGGAATATGAATCGAATTTTTGGAATCATTGATTCCACGATTGATACTTTGTTTGATCCACCAAGTGGCATAGGTAGAGAACTTAAAGCCTTTTGTGTAATCGAATTTATCGACTGCGCGAATTAACCCTTCGTTGCCGCTTTGAATTAGATCACAAAAGGGAACATCGCTTCGGTTATAGTGAGAAGCGATGCTTACCACAAGACGAAGATTAGAAGTTATTAATTTCTCTCGCGCTTTTTTGCCATCATTCACAAGATTTTTTAGTTCTTTTTCATCGCTTTTGTCACTAAGAAGAGCTACTTCGGCTTTTTTGCCAACTTCCATTGCTTTCCCTAATTCTATTTCTTGCTCTTTGCTCAAAATAGGGTATTTGCCCATTTCAGAAAGATAAAGGGCCACGGAATCGTTACTAGAAGTGACGTTGCTAGAAACAAGGGGTTCATCAGCCAGCTTGATGCCTTTGCTTTCTAAGTAACTAACCAAAGAATCATATTCATCTTCGCTTAGTGAAAGTTCATCGGAAAGATCAAGAAGGACATTACAAGAAAGGAAGCCTTTCTTCTTATAAAGAATTAAGGCTTCTTCCTTTGCTTTCTCTAATGGTTTCTTTATTTGCTCCATATATTATTTTTTCGAAGTGTCAGGTCCATTCATGGTGAAGGTGTCGCGATAATCCCCAAGCTTCTTCGCTCTGGTTGGATGGCGGAGCTTACGAATTGCTTTCGCTTCGATTTGACGAATTCTTTCTCTTGTTACGCCAAATTCCTTCCCGACTTCTTCAAGCGTTCTCGGGCGATTATCATCTAGACCGTATCGGAGACGTAAAACTTTCTCTTCGCGGTCAGTAAGATCCTTCATGATTTCGTAAAGTTCGTCTTTTAATAAAGATTTAGTCGTATATTCTTCGGGGGATTGTGCTTCCTTGTCTTCAATAAAATCTCCAAGATGGCTATCGTCTTCTTCACCGATTGGTGTTTCTAAAGAGACAGGTTCCATCGCGATACGCTGAATTTCGCGTATTCTTTCTGGAGAAAGAGCGCCCTCCATTTTGATGCTGATTTCTTCAGCGGTTGGATCGCGGCCTAGTTCTTGGACAAGTTGGCGTTGAACGCGAGTCATCTTATTAATCGTTTCCACCATATGAACTGGAATACGAATCGTTCTAGCTTGGTCAGCGATCGCGCGAGTGATGGCTTGACGAATCCACCAAGTGGCATAGGTAGAGAACTTAAAGCCTTTTGTGTAATCGAATTTCTCAACGGCTTTAATCAAGCCCATGTTTCCTTCTTGGATCAAATCGAGGAAATGCATTCCGCGCCCCACATAGTGCTTCGCAATCGAAATAACAAGTCGTAAGTTCGCCGTAATCAGTTTATTTTTGGCATTTTGCCCATCTTCAGCAGTGCATTTTGTAAGGAAAATTTCTTTGGTAGGATAATTGAAACGAATGGCTTTGTACCAGGCATCAAAATTATCGCTCCCGCCATTTTTAGTATATTCATCGTAAAAATCATGAAGTTTTTTCATGGCCTCATCGCCACTAGCAATTTGTTTTGCTAATTCGGTTTCTTCTTTCGCATTCAATAGATTGACCTTGCCAATCTCTTTTAAATACATTTTAACGGAATCATTTACTTTGACTTCGCCTGATTGAAGTTTACTAAAATCGTCGATGGCCTCGACTTCGTCTTTTTCGGCACTTTCGTCACTCAACTCTTCATCGGCTTCCATTTCTTGGTTTTGTTTTTCTAAATCGATTTCGCCGACGTCGGCATCGTCCAATGAAGTCTCTTCTTCGTCGCCAACGATTTTAATGCCGCTATTTTGGAAAAAATCAATTAAGCCTTCATAATCATCTTCACTCAAATCGTATTTGCTCGTGAGGTCCATGATCTCGCCTTGGTCAAGGGAGCCTTTTTCCTTGCCGCGCTTAAGCAAGTCTTTCTTTAAATCAGCGATGATTTTGTTTTCTTCATTTTCTTCATCGTCAATCAAGAATTCTTCCTCTTCCATCTCGATTACTTCATTTTCCGAATTCTTTTTCGCTTTCTTTGTCATAATTTGTCTCCTCTTTTCAATTTACAATTCATTTCGTGGAAGGGAACGCTTTGCCAAGTTCCTCTGCCATTCTTTTGATGAGCTCAATCTTTTCGTTATCGCCATTAGCCTCCTGGTAATCACTCTGAATCTTGCGCTTTTCTCGTAGAGCTTTTCTCTCTTCAAAAATCACCTTGCTAATCATTTCATATGTTTCGCGATTGGGAGGCGGATAAACCGTTTCTCCGCTTAAGGAAATCAGCATGTCGCGTAATTCATTCGCGTTGTCAAAGTCTTTATTATCGATTTTGCTTATAAAGGAAGCAATGGAAGAAGATTCACTAGGGGTGTCTATCACGATATCGGCAATCTTGTTCAAAATGGGGTCGTAAAAATTATCGATGCATCTTTCAAAATAAGTCACCGCATCTTTGTAATAAAGCATGTAATAGAGCATCTCTCGTTCAGCGTTAAATAGTCTTTGATAAGATTTGCGAGACGATTCTTCTTTGTAAAAACTTGGAGTTTTAGCTTCAAATTCGCTATAGCCATCGCCATCACTGCTGATTTGATTTTGGTTTTTGATGAGTTCCCGAAGCTGGATTCGAATCGTCTCAGGCAAATACCCCGTTGCCTTAGCAAGCTTATTAATGTAGTTTTCTCGGTCAATCCCAGCTTGGACACTAGAAAGGAAGGGAAGGAAATGAAAAAGGGCTTTCCGTTTTTCTTCAGGCGTAGATAAAGAACGCACATTGAGGTAATAATTCAATTGAAAATCGAATGGGTCGCTTAAAGAATTCATCGCCTTTTTAAGCGCCTCAGGTCCATCGCTTTGAAAAATGTCGTCTGGATCCCTTTTATCAAGGGGATTAAGGACCAAACGAAACGGAATGCCAGATTTTTGAAGTGGCGCAATAGCTTTCATCATTCCGATTTGGCCTGGATCATCGCCGTCTAAGCAAAGCCGAGTTTCGCAATTCAATTTTCTAAGCAAGGAAATTTGCTCTTTCGTTAAGTTCGTCCCCATAAGAGCGACGGCGCTAGGCATATCCGCCTTGCCTAAAGCAATCGTATCCATAAAGCCTTCTAATACGTAAACATACCCATCATGGTGAGCGTGCTTTCTGGCATTATGGTAGTTATACAAAAGTTGCCCTTTGTGGAAAATCTTTGTTTCAGGGCTATTGATGTATTTAGCGGTATCTTCTTCTTTTAAGCGTCTAGCAGAAAAACCAACTACTTGTCCGAAAGGATCAAAAAGAGGAAAGATTAATCGCCCAGCATTAGAGTCGCTTGTTCCTTGGGCCCGTGCTAAAGCGATTCCGATATCTTCAATGGATTTCAAAGAATGCCCTTTCGCTTGAAGATATTGAATCGTCTTCTTCCCATCCATCGGAGAATAGCCTAAACGATACATTTCAATGTCTTCTTGCGAGATACCGCGCTCTTTCAAATAGTTTCTAGCAACTTCGGCTTCCCCAATAGAAAGGGAATATTCATAATAACTTTGAAGGTCATTAATACATGAATACAAAGCTTCTAAAGAAGGATCAGCATGTTTTTGGAAAGTCGGCTTAGACAAACGAGGATCATGGAAGCCAACTAAATCAGCCAATTTTCTAGCCGCGTCATCAAAACCAATCTTTTCATAGTGCTGAATGAATGTAATCGCATTCCCGCCTTCTCCACAAGAAAAACACTTATAGATTTGTTTTTCTTTAGAAATATTAAGCGAAGGATGCTTATCGTCATGAAATGGGCAAAGAGCGACATAACTACGGCCTTTTTTGATAACATGAATGTAGGAGGAAATAACGCTGACAATATCAGCTGATTTAAGAAGATTGTCAATCACGTCTTGTTCAATCATCGTAATTCCCTCCTATTATGTCTTATATATTACTTCGTAATATAAATATACTAATTTAATACTAGCTTTTAACTAATTATCCACCGGTTTAGAAGAAACATTTCCCCTCGAAATATTCAACGAGTTTATCAATCGGTAAGCGAATTTGCTGCATGGAATCACGTTCACGAATGGTTACGCAGCCATCGTTAGCGGTATCAAAGTCCACCGTAACACAAAACGGAGTCCCTATCGCGTCTTGACGGCGATACCGTTTACCGATGGACGCCGTGCAATCAAACGTAGCAGAGAAATGTTTGTTTAGAAGATTCAAAACTTCCATCCCCTTATCCTCTAATTTCTTAGAAAGAGGCAAGACGGCAACTTTATAAGGTGCTAAAGATGGAGCTAAATGCATAACAATTCGCGAATCTCCGCCTTCTAGAGTCTCTTCATCATAGGAATCGACCATAACCATAAGCATTAAACGATCAAGCCCCATGCTAGGTTCAATAACGTATGGTATATAATGTTCATTGGTTTCATTATCAAAATAGGTCAAATCCTGCTTGCTGTAGTTTTGATGGCGGGTCAAATCGTAATCAGTGCGATCAGCGACTCCAAGAATCTCGCCCCACCCTAAGTTAGGAAAATCATATTCGACATCGGTTGTAGCTTTAGAATAAAAGGCAAGCTCAGCAGGTTCGTGGTCACGAAAACGTAAGTTTTCTGCCTTCGGACCAAGAGATTCGACGAATTTTAAGCAATAGTTTTTCCAATAATCAAACCACTCCAAATCAGTTCCTGGTTTGCAGAAGAATTCCATTTCCATTTGTTCAAATTCGCGAGTTCTAAACGTGAAATTCCCAGGGGTAATCTCATTGCGGAAGCTTTTGCCTGCATTACAAATCCCAAACGGAATCTTTTTTCTGGTCGCGCGTTGAACACTCTTAAAATCAACGAACACACCTTGAGCTGTTTCAGGACGCAAATAAACGGTGCTGCTATTATCTTCAGTAACGCCAATATGCGTTTTGAACATCATATTGAACTTACGAATCGGCGTAAATTCACTCTTTCCGCAAACCGGGCATTTGAGGGTATGCTCTTCCATGAATTTCTCCATGTCTTCAAAAGTCATTCCGTCAACATCTACACCAGGATATTGGTCATGAATTAAAGTATCCGCGCGATGACGGGCGTGACAAGCCTTGCAGTCTACCATTGGGTCATTAAATGTGGAAACGTGGCCCGTTGCCTCCCAAACCTTTGGGTTCATTAAAATTGCAGCATCAATGCCAACATTTGTCGGGCTTTCTTGCACGAATTTTTTCCACCACATCGCCTTGATGTTTCTTTTGAGCTCTGCACCGAGGGGGCCATAATCCCAAGTATTGGAGAGGCCGCCATAAATCTCGCTCCCAGGAAATACAAATCCAGAAGTGATTAGATGCGATGTAATTTTTTCGAATGAAAATTTACTAGCCATAAAATCAAACTAAAAAACCTTTCTTTTTAGAACCTAAGTATTTTAGATTCATAAAATAGAATGTCAACCCATTATGAGTGAACATTAGTTGCAAGCAGACAGGGTTTTTAATGTTTTGAAGGAAATGCCTAAATTGTGATAGATATACTCAGCAAGATCTTCGATGATTTCTAGGCATTCCTTGTCGAAAAAGTCCACGCGCGTAAAATCAGAAACTTTGCAACGGAAAATATAGCGATAAATTGATAAATAACGGGCACTCATTCTTTTCATGACAAGAGGGTCTTCATTTTCGCAAACAAAACCACCTTCTTCAAAATCAACGCCGATTATGCCTACTTTTTTACGGCAATAGACGCATTCATCAACATCTAATCCATAGCCTTCTAGTTTAATATAGCGAGCGAACAATAATAGAGCCGAAGTTAAAGGAGAGAACCCCTTTTTAATCGATTCCATCGCTTCTTCAAGCCATAAATACGCTTCTTGGGCAATGTCTTCCATAACAAGTTTGCTAGTAATTTCGGCAATAAAAGAGAGGGAAGACATTACTTTTAAGTCATCGCGATAAGAAGGTTCTTGTAAGCATTTTCCCTCTTTTAGATTCCAGGAATCATTAAAGTTTTCTAAAAAGCAAGAAGAATAAGAAAGCAAAAGCAGGCAAGAAGCATTTTTGCTCGTTATTTTTTTCGCCCCACGTGCGCGGAACGTAATCAATCCTTCTCTTGTTAAAAACGTAACGATAAAATCGTTTTCTTTATATTGGCTAAGATGAATCACGTAGCCTTCGACTAGCTTAGTTTCCTTCATCTTCACTATATCCAAATGCTTTTAATTTATCAGGCTTGCTGCGCCAATTCGGCTCATGCTTCACTTTTAACACAAGATCTACGCGTTTTTTCCAATCTTTTTGGAGGTTTCTACGAGCGGTCATCGAAATCTTTTTGATCATCGCTCCGCCTTTTCCAACGACAATCGCGACTTGTCCTTCTTTTTCTACGTAGATAGTTGCTAAAATCTTAACCATATCCTTCGATTCTTTAAAAGTTTCGATAGTGACGGCACTTTGATGGGGAACTTCATCACTTAAAAAATGAAGAAGTTCGTAACGGACCATCTCTTTTGCAGCGAATACCTTATCTTTATCAGTAATCATTTCTTCATCGAAATAAGCTGGCCCGGTCGGCATTACTCTCCCAACTTCATCACGCACCTCTTTAATCCCGAAATTGGTTAAAGCGCTCATTTGAAGCGTCATAGCGTTAGGGTAGGAAGAAATATAGTGTTTTAAAAGGGTTTCCATTTCTATAGCAGTCGCTAAGTCAATCTTATTGATAACGATGAAAAGCGGGCAATTGAGCTTTAAACTTGCAAGTATCTTATCATCTTTTGAAGTATCTAAATTCTCAGCGCTAACGATATAAATAACCGCATCTGCCCCACTCAAAGAACTATAGGCTTCTTTATTCATGTATTTATCGAGACTTTCTTCGCTATTAAATAACCCTGGTGTATCGATAAAAACGAGTTGTAAATCTTTTGCATGATACACCGCATCAATGTTATCACGGGTGGTCTGAGGCTTAGGAGAAACGATCGAAACGCGTTTAGATAAAAGCGCGTTCACAAAAGTACTTTTGCCAACGTTTGGTTGACCAATAATTGCAATAAATCCACTTTTCATAAATCATCACTCGTGAAAGCAAATGGAAGAAGTTCTTCGGCGGAAGTTTCTTTAATCATGCCATCCAAATTTCCTAGATAAATAGGTGCATTAGCTGGAAATAACTCACTAATGACTTGGCGACAAGCTCCACAGGGAGAACAGGGCTCTTCCGTATCACCAATAATCGCCAAAGCCGCGAAATCATCTTTAGTTTTTCCTTCCATCATTGCATGATAAATCGCGTTTCTTTCAGCACACATCGTAACAGAAAAAGCGCTATTTTCGACATTAGCCCCCAAAAACACTTCGCCATCTTTTGTAAGTAGAGCCGCACCTACTGCAAAATGGCTATAGGGGCTATAGGAGAATTGGCGAGCCTTTAAAGCTTCCCCCATCAGTTCTTCTTTGTTCATCATTGTTCATCCACCTTTTTTAATATTTTGTCTTGAAGAGGGAACATAATTTCTTCGTCTTCTTTTTTCATATGATCATAGCCAAGCAAATGCAATAAGCCATGCGTGAACAAAAAAGAAAGCTCCCTAAATTCGCTATTTCCGATTTCTTTCGCTTGACGAAGTGCGACAGGAAGACAAATCAAAATTTCACCAAGCATCCTTTCCACGGAAGGGTTCTGTATTTGGTCTTTTGGATCCTTATCATCGTTAAACGCAAAAGAGATAACGTCGGTTGGACGGTCTACGTGTCGATAATCGCGATTAATATCATGAATTTCTTTCTCATTGACGAGAGAAACATCGACTTCGTAATTCGTGGTCACCTTGAGCAAAGAAAAAGTGACTTCCGCTATCTTTTTATAGCGGTCTTCTAAAACATCGTATTTTTTATCAAAATGACGATTCTCAAATAGTAATTCCATGCTTATTATTATCGTTTCTTTTTCTTGCTAAGTAAACATGCGAAGAATGTTCTCTAATCAGGAATGGGCTTATTCTTTTTTAGATAAGTATTCAATAAAATTTCCTTGAGCAATATCGTAGTCCTTGTAAGAGAAAAAGACGGCAACGCAATGTTGAAAGAGCAATAAGACGGCAAGTAGGGAGAATAGGTGAAATAAATAGAAATTCAAAGTAACTTCTTGGCACCCTAATAAAGACAATAAATTGCTTGCTAATGCTAAAACGCAAATGACAATCCGTCCATATTCAATCTTCAAAGCGAAAGAGGAAGATAATATTCCAATCCGACGCAGGGTTCCTCTTAACTCTTCTTGATTGGAAGAATGTCGAAGCCCATTTTCTAGATCCTCGATATTTTTCTTTTCCTTGCTAAGTTTTCTGAAAGAGATACATCGCATTAATAAGTAGGCAAATAAAGTAATGAATATAGGCAATAAGAAAAACGGATTATTCATCGAAACGAGGGTGATAAGAGTGAGGACACCGACAAGTTCATTGACCATGTTCGGGAAATCCATAAGTCTGTATCGCTTGTAGCAATGATATTCTTCGTAGGTTTTCATCATTCTTTCACTATTGCTATAATCAAGCCGCTCTAAATATTTTTCATCCAGTCGCGAATTAACCTTCAAAGACAATAAATGCTGGAGAATAGAAAAGACGCCAAATGCTAAAAAAGAAAGTGCTGGCAATAGAATATTCCCTTCATCCGAGAAAAAATAAAAGCCACATAATAACGATAAAGTAGAAAGAATTGGAAATAAATATAACGCAAGCGTTTCGTAAAATGGTAAGAGCTTTTCTTTTGTTGGCAATTTCGAATTTTTGTTTACCTGCAAAATCCCGAAAACGCCAGACCAATCGTCTTCAAACTCTTTTTTCGAGCACTTCATTTTTCCGACTGCAGGGTCAAAATAAACTACATTTCTTTTTGTGATTTTCTTTACATAAACCATGTGGCCGTCATTTTTGTCATTTTTAATCGCCAAGAATCCTTGCTTTTTGTTCCAAGGGTAATCAATCTCCTTTCTCTCAGCTTCATAAAACGACAGCGTATAGCCATACCGCCTTGCGCCTTTTTCTAAATCTTCCAAGGAATGAGGTGGATGACTTTCTAATCGAGCGAAACGATAATCTTTCTTTCCCGTTTCATTCATAAGAATCATCTGGAAGCACGCTAAGGCGCAGGCGTCCTCTTGAATTTGATAAACCAAACGTTCCATCACTCTTCTATAGTCAAAAAAATGGAAGTTTTACCAAAAATATTTTTACTTTTGATACTTATGCACAAAAAGAAAGGCTCCTTTTTTGGGAGCCATCTTAGTTAATATTTCTTGCGACGTGCCATTTCGCTCTTCATCTTGCGACGGAGACCGGTTTTTAAATAGAATTCACGTTTGCGGCTTTCCATCAAAATGCCGCTTTTGTTAACGCTGCGTTTGAAACGACGGAGCGCATCATCAAGAGATTCACCTTCGCGAATTACAGTTTTAACTGCCATGAACAATCACCTCGTCTTTCTAACGAGTGCTATTTTACCTTGATAAAAAAGAAAAACAAGCAATTATCATCGTTTTATTTCGCTTTAATTGCTAAACTATAGCGATGCCATCACCCATTTTATCCATTATCATACCTGTTTATAATAGCGAGCGTTACTTAAAGGAATGCCTCTCTAGCGTTATAAATCAAAAAACGAACTACCCTTACGAAGTTGTTATTAGCGTCGACCCTTCTTCTGATCAAAGCGAACAAATTGTCCGTTCCTATCTAGAGAAAGACCATCGTATTGTTCCTCTATTTGAAAAAGAGCGATTGGGGCAAGCAAAATCAAGAATGCACGCCATTTCTTCTTCAAAAGGAAAATACATCACCTTTCTTGATGCGGATGATTTTTTATCGCCTAATGCCATTGATACGGCTGTTTCGACAATGGAAAAAGAAAACGTGGATATCGCAAATTTTTCTTTTTCTATCGTAAATGAAAAAGAAAAAATTACTCCTTACCCTTTTCGAACGAAAAAGAATAGGAAAGAAGGCGGAATCGATGGGCTGTCTCTCTTTTTCTTAGATGTGGAAATGCGGGGATTTTTATGGACAAAAGTCTTTAAGCGAGAATTGTTTTTATCACCACTCCTTTCTTTTTACGATTATCATGATATGTTTGAAGATGTGGCATTAACGTTCTCTTTATTAACGCACGCCTCAAGCATTTATATGTCCAAAGACTCCTATTATTATTACCGAAAAGGCGTTGAAGAAAGCGCGACTTCCCAAAAACGAACTGACCGCACCTTACGCCATCTTGCGGTTTTTGCTTCAATGAAAAAATACCTAGAATACATGGAAAGGGAAGATTTGCTTTATGTCTTTTCTTCCAAATTATGGAGGGCAAAATTATCATTTCTATTCGATGCAAGTCTTGATAAAAAATGGGGCAACCCAAATGCGAAAGCAATGCTAAAAGAAGAATTCTCCATTTTAAAAAAACAAGGTCCCCTTTCTTTAAAAGGAAGACCATATGAAGACATAGTAAAGCGCGCATTGCCTCCGCTTAATGCTTTTTCATCAAAAGAGAAGAATACGCTTCTTTAAGACGTTCCCCAATATCATTTAGGTTTCGGGCTTGCGCTACTTCGTAGCCTGCGCCTAATATCGAAGGGCTGTCGCCTTTTTCAAGTAGATAAGACAATTTTTTCACAAAATCAGATGTATCTTTTGCCTTATGGCAATTCACTCCGTCAATGAGCCAAGGGTCATAAACGGGGATATCGCGAATGAGCAAAGGCGTTCCGCTCGCTAATGCCTCTAAAGTCACTATCCCTTCGGTTTCTTCTCTAGAAGGGAATAACATCGCGCTCGCTAATCGATAGGAAGCATGAATCAACGCCCCTTCAATATAGCCAGGCAAAACAACATTTGGCGGTTTTTTAGAAAGGACGCGATGGATCTTCAAAGATTGGGCAATCCAAGGAAGGTGCCCAAACCAAATGAATTTGATATTAGGGAAATACCTAGCGACTTCAAAAAAAGTGTCGATCCCTTTTCGAATGAAAGGAAATCCCACCCCCATGACAAACTTTTCGTTGTCTTTGAGATTAAATTTCTCTTTGAAACGTTTTTCCATAGTTGGATCAGCTTCATAATCTTTAACATTAATCCCATTAGAAATGGCGATGACTTTCGTTCCTAAGCCATAAGATTCGATACATCGTTTAGAGTATTCGGTAGGAGTAATAACCAAATCGGCAGCGCCATACATTTTGTCAATCTGATGGTCAACATATGGTTCAAGAAACCGCCAAAGACAAAAGGAATCTCGCCAATCTTCATGGGTGCTATGTCCATGCACAATCACGGGAACGCCTTTTTTTCTCGCTTCTAGCAGTACGCGTTCGCTTTTTTTCCACAGCGTATTGATATGGGCGATATCGTAATTATCTTTTGGATTATAAGTAAAATCGACGCCAACGCGCCGCAAAGCCTCGCTTTGGTGCTTTTGAGCGCGCCCAATACCACTTGTGCCGATTTTTTCATAGTCCTGATAATAAAGGAGGACTTTCATGCTTATTTCTCTTCCATGATTTCAACGCTATGGCTACAGCCAATTCGATTCGCACCTGCTTGAATTAAAGCCAAAGCGTCTTTTTTGGTGTGAATTCCGCCGGCTGCTTTAACGCCAATGTGAGGCCCAACCGCTTCTCGCATTAATTTGACGTCTTCTACAGTCGCCCCACCTTTTCCAAAGCCAGTCGAGGTTTTTACGAAATCCGCACCGCCTCTAGCTGCAGCCTTTGCACTTTCTACAATTTCTTCCTTAGTTAAATAACAGTTCTCTAAAATAACCTTTAATGTCTTATCACCAACCGCTTCTTTAACCATTTTTACTTCTTTTTCGTTAAAATCGTAATCGTGCTCTTTGGCCATCGAAATGTTTTGGACCATATCGACTTCATCGGCCCCGTCTTCTATAGCCCTTCTAGCTTCATAAGCAATCGCTTGAGGGTTACTAGCGCCCAAAGGGAAGCCAACAACCGTGCAAACCTTTACATGAGACCCTATTAAAAGCTTTTTAGCTACTTTCACATAGAAAGGATTGACGCAAACGCTCATAAAATCATATTTTTTAGCCTCAAGACAAAGTCTGGTGATGTCTGCGAATGAGGCATAGGCATTTAAATTCGTGTGATCGAAAAATTTATTAAGTTCCATAAATTCACTCCCGAAATGATTGTACATGATTGCTAGTTCGTATTCACGAAAAAGAAAAGCGGACCATCGTCCGCTAAGCTTATTTCGTTCTTTCGCTTGCTTCTTTATGATGAACGATTTCTTTGCCCTTATAATACCCGCATTCTGGGCAAACAGTGTGGCTGTCGATGAGCGCGCCACAATGGGAGCAAACAGTCTTACCGGTAATCTCTAGTTTGAAATGTCCTCTTCTTAATCTTTTTCTCGTTTTCGAAGTTCTTCTTTGTGGTACTGCCATTTTAATGTTCCTCTTTTTTAATTCGGGGAAATTATAGACTCTTCAAAAATGAAATCAATATTTATTTAGACAATGTCAAAATAAAAACTATTTTTATTCGATTGCTATCTGCTGATTTTTGGATTTTCGGATTTTAATCAACGAGATTTTCTTTCTCGATTTTTACTTTCAAAATTTCTCCGTGCAGCGACCGGGAACAAGGAATTTTAATATGCAGATAATTACTCGTATGCCCAAAAGCGAACCCATCTTTATATTCTTCAAAAAGCACTTCCATTTCTTGCGAAAGGAAACGCCTCTCATAATTCTCTTTCAGTTCTTTGGCTAGGGAAAGAAGCTCATGAACCCGCTTTTCTTTAATCAACGGCTCGATTTGCTTATCCATCGAGGCGGCTAGAGTCCCTTTTCTAGGGCTAAACGGGAAAACATGGATTTGTGAGAAATTAGCTTTCTTGACAAAAGCGATTGTCTCTTGCCATTCTTCATCGCTTTCATTAGGGAAACCAACGATGATATCCGTTGTGATTGCAATATCCGGGCGAGCCTCTCTCACCCTAGAAATCGTATTTAAGAAAGCCTTCGTATCATAAGGACGGTGCATTCTTTCTAAGACGGCAGAACTTCCACTTTGAAGCGGGATGTGAATGTGATTTGCAATAGAAGGGTATTGGTAAAGCAAAACAATGAAATCGTCATCAATTTCTTTGCTCTCTAAACTTCCAAGGCGAAGACGATATAAAGAAGGAGAAGCAATTAAAATATCTTTGATTAAATTTGAGAGGGAATAATGTTCATTTGGAAAATCTAGACCATATTTACCGATATGAATTCCTGTCAATACGATTTCTTTATAGCCTTGGAGCACGAGATTCTTTGTTTCTAATAATATGCTTTCTTTGTTACGGCTGCGACTATTCCCCCTTAATAAAGGAATGAGGCAATAGGAGCAAAAATTGTCACATCCGTCTTGAATCTTTAAATATGCCCTTGCTTGATTAGAAAGAGCAATTTGCCCCATCTCTTCGTATTTTTCGTGACGAACGCTTTTCTTGATGTCGATAATCGGCGCTTTTTTGTCATTATTCTTTAATGCGATCGCATAAGGGATAATTTCATTTCTTTTGCTCGTCCCTACGATAATATCGGCGCCCATTTCGGCAACTTCTTCCGCGTGAATCTCACTATAGCATCCCATAATCGCTAGAATGGCGTTCGGGCATAAACGTCGGAATTTGCGAATGTGCTGCCGTGACTTTTGATCAGCGACATGGGTAACCCCGCACGTATTAATCACAATAATATCCGCATTGGAACAAGAAAAAGTTTCGGTAAAACCGTTTTTTAAAAATTGCTCGCGCAAGGCATTGGTTTCATATCCGTTAACTTTACAGCCCAAAGAAAAAAGAAAGAAATTCATCGGCTCCCCTCCTTTTTGCAATATTCTGAAATAAAGCGAAGAGAAACAAAGCCATTTTCGAGCAAAGCGGTAATGAGACCTTCTTTGTCGCGATTAAAATAGGCGTCTGAAACATTTAATAAGCGCGTAATCATATGCGTTTTGTTCACTTTTTCTAAATATTTATCAAATAAGGCGAGTTTAGCATCGAGCCGCCCCTGGTCATTGATAAAATAAAGAGCATCCGCATCGTAATCAAAGCAAGTGATAACATTCCCTTGCTCGGAAATTTTGACTAGTTTCGTAAAATAAGAGTCATAAAGAGCGTTTCCATAATAATCAAATGCGTCAATCAGAAGCGGCTCGAATGTCGAGAACAAATTTTCATAAGGCTCTTTGCCAAGTTTTGTGAAATCGCGACTATAAATGCGATTTAATGTCGAAGAAAAAGAAGGGATATAAATCTTTTCGTTTTGGTAGTGTAAATAAGGAAGATCGCTCATCCCTAATGCCATAAATTCTTCTAAACTCAAAGAAGAATCGTTTTTCTTTTTCCTATTTTTTTCGTGATAGAGTTTCTCGATCATTTTTTTATTTAGTAAGCCACGGATTAAGATATTTGCCCGCACAATTTGAAATGGATCGCTCGCTTTTAAGAATTTGTTCATGCTTTCAAACGGAGCTAATACAACGCGATTGGAAAGAAAAAAAGTCATTTCATCACTTTTGACGAAACGATTTTGTGCTTGTTTTGCGGCTAAGAAATCATAAAAAGAAACGCTCATAATTCATCTCCATAAGCACTTAATAAGCCACTTACCATTATGCTTGCGGTTTCCGCACGAAGGATTCTCCGTCCTAAAGAAATTGGCTTAAAGCCACTATTAATAGCCTCTTTTACTTCTTTTTCGCTAAATCCGCCTTCTGGTCCAACCAAGATAAAAATAGATTCGCCCTTTTTAAATGTCGGTAATTCCTTCCATAAAGAATCGCTACTCCCCGCTTCTCCTTCGTAGGCAATATAGCGATGATCAGCGGGCACATCGAAAAGCGAAGCGAAAGAAACGATAGGATGAACGCTGACCATATTGATGCGCTTGCTTTGCTCACACGCCCCGAAAGCGATTTTATTAAAACGTTCCAAGCGTTTTTGCTTTTCTTTCTCATCTTTTAGTAAAACAATCGTGCGCTCGCTATAAAAAGGGAAGAATTCTTTAACGCCAAGTTCCGTCCCTTTTTGGATCACAAGTTCATCGTGACCACCTTTCAATAAAGAAAACCCCAAGCAAATATCAATGAGAGTCTCACGATTTTCATCGACTTCTCCTAACAAATCAACCTCAAAAGGGTCAAGTGAGCGAATCGAAGCCCGATAAAGTTTCCCGTTAATAACGACCTCTATCTTTTCTCCGATTCTAGCCCTTAAAACATAACGGAGATGACGAAAAGAAGCATCGCTTAAAAACGGCTTTCCATCCTTCCATTCGGCAAAAAAGCGATTCATCAGCGGAGAAACTCCCCATTACAATCTTTTAACGTATCGTTTTTGCTTAAGAAAATCGCATCGAGCACATAAATGAACAATAAGCAAAAGAAAGGAATCAAAAACGCGAGGGCGTTATTTAAACAAGTATAGTAAAGAAGAAATCCAACCCCCACAATTAGAATGATAGAAACCGTTAAAATAAGGACAGCTTTCTTATAATTCCCAAGATAAAAATAAGGAGCCCCGAACATTCCAAGCGTTGCCATTAAAATGACGGCTTTCTTTTTGGATTTGCTTTTATAAAGCTCATATTCCCCTTTAATCGGATCGACGAACTGGGTGATATCTTTAGTTTTATAATTCTCTTCAATCGGATTTTTTTCTCCGCAATAAGGACATATATCGGCGTCAAAGGAAGAAATATTTCGGTGACAATACTTACATTTTGGCATACCTAAATAGTATAGCCGACTCTCCTCTTATTGAGAAAAGAAAAACGAAAAAATAATATGGAGTGAAATAATATCCTTCGCGAAAGCATTTTCCACTCTGCAATTATCTAGAAAAAGGAAGAAAACCGATTTTAAATAAAAGAGGATCGCACTAAAAAAGAGAAATGACTTCTTTTAGATCTTTAACCACGTAATCGACGGGAATATCAATCTTCGAAATTCCTTTTTTATTATAAAAGCAAGTTTTCAGTCGATAATTAATCCCACCTTGCATATCGCTCGATAAAGAATCCCCGATGATACAGCTTTCCTTTGGCAATAGCATATTTTCTCGACTTAAATTTATCTCTTCGAAGGCCTTCTTAAAGAAAGAACCAGATGGTTTAGAATATCCAACTTTTTCAGAAATAAAAAAATAAGAAAAATAATGATCCATTTTGGCTAAAGAAAGACGATGCATTTGCTGTTGATACGGGCCATTGCTAGCGGCTGCCAAAAGATATTTTTTGCTTAAATAAGCTAACATTTCCCTCGCATGTTTTTCTTCAATCGCACTTTCATTTAATTGGCTTCGATAATAAGTTTCAAACTCTTCTCCGGAAAAAGAGATACCTAGCGCATCAAAAAATCGTTGAAACCGAATCTTTTTTAACGCATCAAAACTCAGTTCTCCCTTTTCTAATTTTTCCCATAAAATGTCATTTTCTTTATGAAAAACATCAATCATTTTCTTATCGAATAGAGGTAATGAAAAATGCTTAAAACCATTTGCCAAAGCCTGTTCGGTAAAAGCGTCAAAGTCAAGCAAAGTATTATCGATATCGATAAAAAACAGCTTCATGAGTGGGATTATATCATTAATGGCTGAAATCAAAAGAAAAAGACCGCCCTTAGATTTCTCTAAAGGCAGCCAAGTTCTTTAAGATTTCTTGAATGGATTCCACTTGAACCCTTTTTTCTTGCTATTTTCCTCCGCCTGGAATTGTTTCAAAAGCTCTTTTTGGGTGTCGGTTAAATCCTTCGGTGTCCTCACTTTGATATGGAGATATTGGTCACCGGGCTTACCTGTTCTTAAATCTTTAATGCCGCGAGCGCGAAGTTTCAGAATATCATCAGGTTGGGTTCCGGCGGGAATGGTGACTGTAACGGGACCATAAACCGTATCGACATCCACCTTGGCCCCAAGCGCGCAATCAACAAAGCTTAAATCTAAATTGAGATGCACGTCATTCCCATCGCGCGTGAATTTATCATCTGGCTTAATTTGAACTTCAACATATAAGTCGCCACTAGGCCCGCCATTTAACCCTCGTCCACCTTTTCCTGCAACACGAATTTGTTGTCCGTTATTGATACCAGAAGGAATATTGACATCAAGGTCACGATGAACGCGAGTATAACCAGCACCACCGCAAATATGACACTTGTTCTTGATGATTTTTCCCGTGCCATGGCAGCGTGGGCAAGTCGATTGACCTTCCATAATGCCAAATAAGGTTTGCTGCCTGGTTCTAACGACCCCGCTCCCCCCACAATCTGGGCATGTTAGGAAATCATCGGGAGATTCAGCGCCTGTCCCATGGCAATGTTCGCAAGGTTCATCGTAGGTGATCGGAATTGTGACTTTACGGCCGTTAACCGCATCCATAAAAGAAATTTTGATCCGGTAAAGGGCGTCATCCCCTTTTCTAGGGCCATTAGTTGAACGGCCTCTAGATGATGTTCCTCCGCCAAAAAAGCTTTGGAAGATATCATTCAAATCAACGTCTCCGAATCCTTGAGACGAGAATCCTTCACTGGAGAACGGGTTACCCGCTCCTCCCATAGAAGATCCTTGTTCGAAAGCAGCAAAACCAAATTGGTCGTACTGTTTGCGTTTGGAGTCATCATAAAGAACATCATAAGCTTCTTGCACTTCTTTAAATTTCTCAGGGGCGTCTGGAGAATGGTTTAAATCAGGATGATATTGTTTTGCTAATTTACGATATGCGCTTTTGATTTCGTCTTTTGTGGCGTTTTTGCTCACGCCCAAAACTTCGTAATAATCGCGTTTTTGACTAGCCATAAGACCCTCCTTTCAAAAGGAATTAAGGCGCCTCCCGTAGGGGAAGCGCCCGAAACAAAACGATTCGAAGCTAAGATTAAGCTTTTTTGTCCGTGAAGTCAGCATCGACAACGTCGTCTGGTCCTTCATTACCTTCTTTTTTCTCGCTAGAGGCATTAGCGGCACCACTAGCATTAGCGGCACCAGCTTGCGAATAAGCTTGGGCAGCGGCATCTTCAAGATGACCAACAATCTCACGAAGCTTATCGATATCGTTAGCTTGGATAGCTCCTTGCGCTTCATCGCGGAGCTTTGTGAGTTGCTCTTTTTGCTCAGCGCTCATCTTGTCACCGCTATCGACTAACGTTTGATTGATTTGGTCGACATAGCTTTGGGCTTTGTTCTTCACTTCAATGTCGCCTTTGCGTTTTTCATCCGCGGCTTTGTTCTCTTCCGCCTCATGAATCATACGGTCAATGTCTTCTTTGGATAAGCCATTGCTTCCGCTGATGGTGATATCGCTAGCTTGATTGGTATCAAGATCTTTGGCGCTTACTTTCACAATGCCGTTAACATCGATATTGAAGGTGACTTCAATACGAGGTTGTCCGCGACGTGCTGGTTTGATGCCAGAAAGTTGGAAGTGACCAAGTAGCTTATTATCATGAGCCATTGGACGTTCGCCTTGGTAAACCATGATATCCACCGCTGGTTGATTGTCTTCAGCAGTAGAAAATATCTGACTCTTCGTAGTTGGAATTGTGGTGTTTCTTGGAATGAGCGGAGTCATAACGCCACCGAGGGTTTCAATACCCAAGGTAAGAGGGGTGACATCAAGAAGGACGACATCTTTAACATCGCCTGCAATAACCCCTCCTTGAATGGCGGCGCCGATTGAGACGGCTTCATCTGGGTTAACGCTCATATTTGGCTTATGCCCAGTGACTTTTTCGACCATTTCTTGAACGGCTGGCATACGAATGGATCCACCGATAAGAAGGACATCACCTAAATCGTTATAAGTGAGACCAGCATCTTTTAAGGCTTTCTCCATTGGCCCTTTGCAGCGCTCAAGCAAATTGCGAGTCAAATCTTGGAATTTAGCTCTTGTGAGTTTGCCTTCGTAGCTAATAGGACCATTCTTCCCCATACCGATGAACGGAAGAGAAATTGTGGTTTCTAGCGAACTAGAGAGTTCAATCTTAGCTTTTTCGGCCGCATCGAGGAAACGTTGCTGCGCCATCTTGTCGTTTAGATCAACGCCAGATTCGATTTGAATTTGCGCGTGGATCCAATCGGCAACGGCTTTATCCCAGTCATCTCCGCCGAGTTCAGTATCGCCGCTAGTAGACAAAACTTGGAAGGTTCCGTCACCGATATCTAGAATTGAGACATCGAACGTGCCACCGCCTAAGTCGAAGACAAGCACTTTTTCACTCTTGTTGTTATCTAAGCCATATGCCAAGCAAGAAGCGGTTGGTTCGTTAATGATACGAACGACATCGAGTCCAGCGATCGTACCGGCGTCTTTGGTCGCTTGACGTTGAGCATCGTTAAAGTAAGCAGGAACCGTAATGACGGCTTTTTTGACTTCTTGTCCGATGGATTTTTCGGCATATGCTTTCATATAGGCAAGAACTTTTGCGCTGATTTCCTGTGGAGTGAAATCCTTATTAATGCAGCCAATATGGAATTTATAAGAAGAGCCCATCTTACGCTTTGCGCTTCTAACGGTATCCGGATTGGTAATCATCTGACGTTTTGCCGCATTACCGACGATTTCTTCACCACTTCCTTTAAAAGCAACGACAGAAGGGGTCGTATTGGTTCCCTCTGGGTTTGGGATGACTTTGACTTTTCCATCCCCTTGGACATAGCTAATGACGCTATTGGTAGTTCCTAAATCAATACCTACAATAATTTCCTTTGCCATAAATAATTTTCTCCTTAGGCTTTACTAGCCTCTTTCTTTTCTTCTTTTTCGTCTTTCTTTTCCGCCTTTTTGGTAACAGACACCATGGCTGGGCGGATAAGCCTATCCTTTAAGTAGTAGCCCTTTTGGTGAATTGCCGCTACTTTATTAGGTTCGTTTTCACTTTCGACGGTATCAATCGCGTGCATGAACATTGGATCGAACTCGTCGCCTACTTTCACCGATGCCTCCTTCACGCCTTCATTGACGAGAGCGTTAACGAGTTGGTTATAGATATAGCTGAATCCGGTTTGGTAATTCTTTGCTTCTTCGCTATTGGCTTTAGCACCAAGAGCGATATAGAAGTTATCAAGCACCGGAATGATTTCATCGAGGAATCCTTCTGCGCGATACTTAATGGCTTCGGCATGATCTTTTTCCAAATCTTTTCGTAAATTCGCTAAATCAGCATAAGCTTTGTAATATTCATTCTTCCACTTTTGACTTTCTTCTTTTTCCTTAGAAAGATTTTCTTTTAGAAGTGTCAGTTCATCTTTTTCTTCCTTTACTTCTTCTTTGTGGTCTGCGAACTCTTGTTCGTCTCGCTTTTTGTCTTTTTCTTCGGACATGGCGTCTCTCCTTTCTTATTTGGTGTGAAATAATCGTCAATGGCGTCCGCGAAATATTTGAGCGTAGCCATTACCTTTTCGTAATCCATTCGGGTTGGTCCTAAGACCGTAAGGGAAGGATTGCCAGGAAGATTTAAGCCGCAACTAACGACCGCAACATCCCCGATACCATCTTCCTTACCGATATGAACTTTCACGCCGCTTTCGATATTCTTCCCGCCCGTTACTGCTGCTCGGAAGGCTTTCGGATCTTCCAGAAATTCAAGAAGCTTACGTAGCTTTTCGGCATTAGAAGCAAACTCGGGCTGGTTGAACAAGGCATCTTTTCCATAAAGTTGAATCCGCTCCCCCGTGAATTTCACGAAGGCACCTAGAAGCGCTTCATAGACTGCTTTCTCCCCTACGTAATAATCTTTAAGCGCGGGTTTCATCGCCTCCATTTTTGGGACAATCTCACTAATTGGGGTTCCTACCAAACGATCATTTAAATCTTTGACCATTTTTTGTACTTCCGAAATCGAGAGAGAATTTTCGACGATGAAGGTTTTGTTTTCGACATAGCCTTTATCCGTCACAAACACAGCGGTCGCGCTATTACTCGATAGAGGGATAAGCTGCACCGAGGCTAGCGATTCTTCGTTGCTTGTTGGCCCAAGGACTACCGAAGCCAAATTCGTCATATGGGAGAGAATTTCGCAACTCTCTTTCATCACCTCTTCGATGGATTTGGTTTTTTCGCTTAGCACATTGCTGAGCGCATATTTAATATGGTCATCAACGGTCGTGTCGCGAAGATTGCTCACGTAATATTCGTAACCTTTTTTCGAAGGGATTCTGCCACTTGAAATATGGGTCTTCTCGAGCATCCCATCTTTTTCAAGAGCGTTCATCTCATTACGGATGGTCGCGCTTGAGCAATCAAGGTGATATGCCTCTAGAAGCGTCTTCGAGCCAACAGGCTCAGCCGTTCGAATGAAGTATTCCACGATTAGTTTGAGTATCTCATCACGCCTAGTCATATCATTTCTCCTTTCGATTAGCATTCGCGCCTTTTGGGTGCTAAGCAACATTATAGATGCGGTTTTAGCACTGTCAACCTTATAGTGCTAAAAAATGAAAATCTAGATACTTATTTTTCTTTTGCATCCTTTAAAATCATAAAAAAGGCAAACACCTCTTATGGCGACTAGCCTTGTATTTATCTCCTTGCATTATGTTCTCCCCGGATTTGAATCGGAATAAACAAATCAAGGGAAGAGGGTTAATAGGATTCTATCGAGCAAAAGAATCCCTTGATCAGTTGGTTTTATCCTGTTTCCCGCTAAAGCAAGTAGACCTCTTTTTGATAAATCTGAGAATTCTTTTTCATAGCGAGAAAAGAAAGAGAAGCCAAATCGGGAGCGGAAATCTAGCAAAGAGAAGCCTTCTTCTAATCGAAGGTTGGTCAAAAAATAATATTCTAAGTCGTCCTTAAAAAGAATTTTTTCCTCGCTCTCGCGAAATTCCCCCCTCAAATATTTATTAAGGTTTTTCGTGTTAGAGTAGCGAACGTCGTCCGTATAACCGCTTGCCCCTAATCCTATTGCGTCATAATGTTCATCTTTCCAATAAGTCAGATTGTGTTTGCATTCATAACCCTTCAAAGCGAAATTGCTTACTTCATAACGGTCATACCCTTTTTGACGCAAAGAATGAAGGATGAGTTCATATTGCCTTGCCGCAATTTCTTGATCAGCCTCTTTGTAGCCTTTTAAATAAAAAAGCGTACCAGGAGAAACCGTTAAACTATAGGCGCTTAAATGAGGAACGTTCAAAGCGATGAGACGATTGATGTCTCCGTTTAGCTCCTCTTCGGTTTCGCTTGGCAAAGCATAGATTAAATCAACATTGACGTTATCGATTTTATGCTCTTTCGCGCGACGAACCGCATCAAGGACATCTTGATAAGAATGGGTGCGTTTCATTAAAGATAATAAGCGAGGTGCGCTGCTTTCCATTCCAATCGAAATGCGATTAACCCCATATTGGCAACACAAGTCCAGTTTTTCGTCGCTTAAGGAATCCGGATTGGTCTCGATGCTGAATTCGGTATCATTCTTACGGAAAGTAGAGAGTTTATTGAGTAGTCTGTCGAACGCTTTTAAAGGTAAAGAGGTCGGCGTTCCTCCCCCAACATAAATCGTGTCGTAAGTTAAGGAAGAAAATTGCTCAAGTTCTAAAAATAGGGCAGATAAATAAGAAAACGCCCATCCCTCATTGAGCATGACTTTTGGAAAATCGCAATAAGCGCAAATGGATTTGCAAAACGGGATATGGACGTAAAGCGATGACATTATTTTTTGTCGTCCTTAGGAAGAGACAAATCATGCGAAGAAATAGCTTCTTCATCTGGGTGATTTTTCGCATATTCTTCCATCTGGCGTTGGAAGTCTTCATCCGCTTCAACCGTTACACGATGAGATTCATAATCGGCGGCTTCTGAATTCGACGGTTTTTCTTTCACGATTTCCCGCGCTTCTTTCTTCACTTCTTCCAGATTTTTGTTTTCGTCATCCATAGGTACGGTAAGACGTTCGACTTCTTCCTTGGCGATTTCTTCGTCAGTCTTTGGCTTTTCAACCGTTTTAAAATGCGGCGAATAACGGCGAATCAAAATAACCGTGACGACAATCGCACCGAAAACAAGCAATAGAATCAAAATCAACAGCCAAGGGTTTTCTGTTAGAAAGTCATAAACAAACATAATTCAATCTCCTTTTAGTGATTCTCGTCTTGCTTTACAGGGGTATAAACAAACTTATTCTTCACTTGCAGTTTCTTATAGTAACCCTCAGCCACGAGTTTTTCCATAGAAGTTCTTGCGGTTTCATATGCACAATGCGCAAATTTTTTGTATTGCTGGATGGAATAATAATGGCCAATAATACAATGATTAGCCAAGAAGGCCGCTTGGCTCTTATTCAAAGAATAATTGCTTTCGAGCAAATAGCGAATGTATTCTTTGATTTCCTTATCGGATAGAGGCGATTCTTTTTTACGAATGGCAACCACCTCTTCTCCATTAGCGCGTCGCATTTCTTCTTTAGTAATAGTAGGCAATACCTTCTTTTCTTTAGCGATGGGCATAGAAACGACTTCAGCGGTTCCTTCCTTAGGCTCGTCCTTTGAAATCGGAAGGGTATCTTGTTCCTCTTTGATAGGGAGCAAATTCTCTAATGCCTCATTTTCTTCCTCTTTTTCTTCGATAACGACAGGTGTTTCGCTTTCTTCTTCCGCCTTCTTTTGACTCTGTGTCAAGGATTCTTCGTACTTCGATAGCGTTTTTTCTTCTTTTTCAAAACGCTCTAAGCGAATCGTGTCTAAGGTATTCTTTAAAGAAGCGGAAAGGGTGTTGAGCGTATTAATGGAGCGCATCAAATAATAAGTAAGATCTCCTGCGCGTTGAGCACCAATAAAGTAATTGTCTTGCAAAACAGGCTCAACGATGAGTACTTGGCTCAAAGGAAGATAGAAGGCCTCTTTTCCTAATCCATCATCGTAAGCAAGAATATCTAGCGCGAACAAGGTCGCGATTTCTTCGTTTTTCGAGTCAAATGGTTTAACGTAAATAAAGAAGAACAAACTCGTAAGCGCCTTGATAAGTGACGGAAAATCGGATTGAAGGAAGGGGTAAAAGCCTTCCATAAGGGTATCGATCGAAGAAGCGGGCGCATAAGGATAATCGGCATCGGTATAAATCGAGTTTTTGGAAATACGATTGTCGAAATCCCCTTCACGATACCATTTTGTTAAATCATCGCCCTCATTGAGCAAAGAAGCGTAGATTTTAGCGAGAAAATTTTCATCAGGTCGAATCGGAGATTCACTTAAGCACATTTTTAGGGTAGACAAATAATTCTGAAGATGTCTTTCTTTCCCTTCCCCAAAGTCACGATAAGTGCCATTGATCAAAGCCTTTAAAGTTAATTCATCGCTCTGATTTGCGTAAGCACGATTAATCCCACTAAGATTAGCAAGAAGTAACGTTCTTTCCATATCGCGCATTTCGCTATCTACTTCCGCTTTTTTGATTTGATTGACTAAGCGGATGAGATTCTCTTCCGCTAGCTTTGCTTTCTCTAAAATCGCCGGAGACAATACACAATAAAAGTTGCGGCGGTTAATGCTTTTAAAGCCAAGAGACTTTTGGAATTGCTTACGGTAAAGAAGAATATCATTCCAATACCCATCCACCAAAGAAGTCTTCAACGCGTTCTGAAGTTCGCGTTTGCTCAAATATTCTTCATCTGTGTAATATTTCGCTAAATCATTTGCCATAAAACCATTTTATTTCATTACACAAAAAATTACAATAAAATAACTAAAAAACTACTAATTACATCTTATTTTATTAGATATTGTCGTAAGATTTGTCGAATGCAGTTTTTAACCTATTTTTTATCATCGATTGAGAGAACGCTCATAAAAGCTTCTTGCGGAATCTCTATTGCTCCAACCGCTTTCATGCGCTTCTTTCCCTCTTTTTGCTTTTCTAGAAGCTTCTTTTTTCTTGAGATATCCCCACCATAGCATTTTGCGAGAACGTCTTTTCTGACAGCTTTAATATCGGCTCGCGCA